>Ga0209317_1000133_pt1 | contig 98359 bp, 88 predicted proteins | sample RifGroB2_FD_183994 | JGI IMG/M metagenome (GOLD analysis project Ga0209317, IMG submission 183994) | Soil microbial communities from Rifle, Colorado, USA - Groundwater B2 (SPAdes) (version 2) | ecosystem: Environmental > Terrestrial > Soil > Unclassified | place: Rifle, Colorado | collected... | reverse complement strand
GTGTTCTGCTCCTGAAAAAGCCAGTCAGCTTTCCGATCAGAAAATTTTCAACGAATTATCGGAAGCACTGAACAAAGGTATTCTGGAAGTGTGGTATCCGCGTACAATTGACAGTATTTCGGGCGGTTTCCTGAGCGACTTCGATTACAAGTGGGAAATGAAAGGTCCACAAAATAAAATGATTGTGACCCAAAGCCGGCACGTTTGGACCTGCTCAACTGTGGCAGAATTTTATCCGGAGAAAAATGCTCATTACCTGAAAATTGCCCGCCACGGTGTTCAATTCCTGAAAGACAAAATGTGGGATTCCAAACTGGGAGGCTTTTTCACGCTGGTTGACCAAGAGGGAAATGTGCTGAAATCGGGAAAATCTGACCGGATTTTGAAAGAGGCTTATGGAAATGCATTTGGCATTTATGGGCTATCGGCTTATGCCCGTGTTTCTGGAGATACTGCTGCACTAGCACTGGCCAAAAAAGCTTTTCTCTGGCTCGACCGGCACAGTTACGATCCTGAGTTTGGTGGCTATTTTCAGTTTCTGGAAGAGGATGGAACACCAATAAAAGCCGGATTTAACGGGGTGCCACCCAAAGATCAGAATAGTTCAATCCATTTACTCGAAGCATTCACCGAATTGTACTGTGTTTGGCCCGATCCGCTGGTAAAAGAACGTTTGCTGATGATGCTTGGCCTGATCCGCGACCGGATTACCAATCCAAAAGGCTATCTGCAATTGTACCTGAATCAGGATATGTCTCCTGTTTCGTATAGGGATTCGGCTGAAGAAGTGCGAAAAAAGAATTGGATACGCGATCATATTTCATTCGGACACGATGTTGAAACTGCCTTCCTGATGTTGGAAGCTTCCGAAATTGCAGGCCTTGAAAACGATACACTCACCCTGCGAAAAGCTAAAAAGATGGTTGATCATTCCATTAAAAATGGCTGGGACAATGCTTTTGGCGGATTTTATGATGGCGGGTATTATTTTAAAAATCAGGATACAGTTACCATTATAAAGGATACCAAAAACTGGTGGGCACAGGCTGAAGGAATGAACTCGCTGTTGCTGATGGCCGGGCTTTTCCCGGATGATCCGCACAATTACAAATCACTTTTCCGGAAGGAATGGGAATACATTGACAAATACCTGATAGATCATGAACACGGTGATTGGTATGTAGGGGGAATTGACAAAGAACCCGAAGAAAAAATGGCCATGAAAGCCCATATCTGGAAAGGGAATTACCATACTTCGCGATCGCTGATGAACTGTATGAAACGATTAAAAAATAAACTGGAAACGGCGAAGGAATAACATTAAGATTGCACTTTTTCTAAAAGTACGGTAAAGTGCCGCATAATAGCCGCTTCTTTCCGGATGAGTAAACCTGTTCGGATTTCGTCGCGGATTTCAAAAATGTTTTTCAACCCGGCTGCTACCACATCCATGTGGTTATTCGAATAAGTCCTGCGCGGAATCGCCAGACGTAGAAATTCAAGTTTGGGATACCGGTTGTCGTTGGTTTCAGGATCGCGGTCTGCCAGCAAAGTTCCCACCTCAACTCCCCGAACACCAGCTTCCAGATAAAGGATAATAGCCAGTGTTTGTGCGATAAATTCTTCTTTGGGCAAATGTGGCAGAAATTTTTTGGCATCCACAAAAACAGCATGCCCCCCAATAGGTTGCTGAATTGGGATTCCGTATTCCATCAGTTTATTCCCAAGGTAATGTACCTGTTTAATCCGGGTGTCCAGAAAGTCGTTGGTGGTTACTTCGTCAAGCCCGACAGCCAGCGCGTTCATGTCGCGTCCGGCCATTCCTCCGTAGGTTACAAAACCTTCGTACATGATGTTGAATGTAGATGCTTTATCGTACCATTCAATATTCCTCATAGCCATAAAACCGCCAATATTTACAGCGCCGTCTTTTTTGCTGCTCATGGTCATGGCATCGGCATAAGTAAACATTTCGCTTACTATTTCTTTAATTGTTTTGGTGGAATATCCTTCTTCGCGCTGCTGGATAAACCAGGCATTTTCGGCAAAACGCGCTGAATCGAAAATCACCGGAACACCATATTCATCGGCCATTTGTTTCACCGCTTTCAGGTTTGCCATCGAAACGGGTTGCCCTCCGGAAGAGTTGCAGGTAATGGTCATGATGAGCGCCGGAATATTCTTTTCAGGCTGAAGCTTGAACACTTTCTCGAGTTTGGAAAGGTCAACATTGCCTTTGAACGGGTATGTGCTATCCGTGTCAAAAGCCTCATCAATGGTACAATCAATCGCTTTTGCCTTGCGGTATTCGATGTGCCCTTTGGTGGTATCGAAATGTGAATTTCCGGGAACCAGGTCGCCTTCCTTCAGGATAACCGAAAACAAAACGTTCTCGGCTGCCCGTCCCTGATGGGTAGGCAGGAAATGCTCAAACCCGAAGATCGCCTGTATTTTCTCTTTTAAATGATAGTAAGATGAGGACCCTGCATAGCTTTCGTCGCCGGTCATGATGGCTGCCCATTGGCGGTCGCTCATGGCGCCGGTTCCGCTGTCGGTCAGCAGGTCTATAAAAACCTTGTCGCTGCTTAGGTTGAACAGGTTGTAATTGGCATCGGCAATCCATTGTACGCGTTGTTCGCGTGTGGAGCGGTAGATTGGTTCAACCATTTTGATTTTATAGTTTTCTGCAAAAGGTAAATTCATAGGAATTTTATTTTTTGCGAAGGTATATCAATCAAATTTCGATTTCTATGAATATTTATCAGGTTTATGAGGGGGAAAAAACAAAGTTACGCAGTAGCCAAAGTCGCTATACTTACCCGGGCATTGGTTTTGGAAAGTATAGACTGAGCACAGGCTTCGAGTGTTGAGCCGGTTGTCACCACATCGTCAATCAATAAAACATGTTTTCCTGAAAAAGCTTCGGGGTGTGTGAGTTCAAAAATACCTTCCACATTCTGCCAACGCTCAAAACGGTTTTTACGGGTTTGCGTTTCGGTGGATGTAATTCGTTTCAGGTTGTTGTCCGAAAATTCTTTATTCATCTGTTTTGCCATTCCTGAAGCGATCCACCAGCTTTGGTTGTACCCTCGTTTCTTTTCTTTTGACGGATGCAAAGGCACAGGGCAAAGCACATCAACCGAAGATAAGCCGGGCGACTGCATGAGATCAATGCCAAAGTGTTTGCCGATTTCTTCGCCCAATTCTTTCATCCCCTTGTATTTCAGGTTATGCAGTAACGATTGGTATTTGCTGCCTTTATTAAAATAGAAAAAAGAAGTGGCCTGCTCAATTTGCACTCTTCCATAAAATAAGCGGGCAACCGGATTGTCCGGTTCGAGATGAAAATTGGTTCGGGGAATATGATGGAGGCAATGCAGGCAGATCCACTGTTCCTGTTCAATCAGTTTATCTCCGCAGACCACGCAAAGCCTGGGAAAAAGAAGTTCAGTCAGGTAAAAGAGAATTGGAATATTCATGGTTTGATTTTTATTTCCTAATTCTGGATGGTTCATTGAATTCCCCGAATCTTCTTTTCCCAATTCCATGCTGAGAGCAGGGTTTCTTCCAGTCCCTTTTCAGCTTTCCAGCCCAATTCTTCGTTGGCAAAAGTAGTATCGGCCCAAATTTTTTCGATGTCTCCGGCACGACGGCCAACAATTTGGTAATTAAGCTTAACACCGGTAGCATTTTCGAAAGCATGTACTGCCTCGAGAACTGAAACCCCATCTCCGTTTCCAAGGTTAAAAATTTCATATCCGGCTTTATTTTTATTCTCAATCAGGCGGTTCACTGCAATCACATGAGCTTTCGCCAGATCAACCACATTAATATAATCGCGAACTGCTGAACCGTCGTTGGTATTGTAATCATCCCCGAAAACCTTTAATTCGTTTCGAAGTCCGGCTGCGGTTTGAGTGATGAAGGGCACCAGGTTGGCAGGAATGCCCAATGGAAGCTCACCGATCAGTGCAGAAGGATGGGCGCCAACCGGATTAAAGTAACGTAATGCAATTCCTTTAAGTTGTGGATTTGCCACGATGGTATCGTGCAAAATATCCTCATTTACCCTTTTGGTATTCCCATAAGGCGACTCGGCATCTTTACGGGGAGTATCTTCGGTAACTGGTAAAATTTCAGGTTGACCGTAAACTGTGCAGGACGAGGAAAACACAATGTTTGTGACTCCAAATTTTAGCTGACAGTCCAACAGGTTGATCAGAGAAACCAGATTGTTGCGATAGTAAAGCAATGGCTTTTCAACCGACTCACCCACGGCTTTTGAAGCTGCAAAATGAATAACAGCTTCAATTTTCGGGTATTTGCTGAAAAAGGCCTCGACTTTATACATTTCAGTCAAATCAAACTGTTCGAATTCCGGATGGATACCTGTGATTTTTTCAATCCCATCGAGCACTTCCAGACTTGAATTCGAAAGATTATCAACAATAATTACTTCAAAACCCGCATTTTGCAGTTCGACTGCAGTATGCGAGCCAATATATCCGGTTCCGCCGGTTACTAAAATTTGTTTCATCTGATGGTCGGGATTTCGGTGAGCCACAAATTTAGGAATTATCTGCATAGCAATTATCCAGCTTCCTATTAAGTTTTATTCACCATAACAAGTTGATAGTTGTTGAAAACTTTGTCTTGAAAGAATGCCAATTTTTCTTATTTTTGACTGGTTAAACAGAAAAAGTGTGGAAATAAGCCAATACATAAAGGAGTTATTGTTGTTGAATGATTGCGTAATCATTCCTGAATTTGGTGGATTTGTTACCAATTATAAACCTGCTTCGATCGAAAACAATCAGTTTTTCCCTCCGGCAAAAGAAATTGCCTTTAACAACAAGCTGATTTCGAATGATGGCTTACTCGTTAATTACATTGCTGACTGCGAAGGAATTAATTATTTTGAAGCCAAACAAAAGCTGGAACACTTTGTAGAAGAAACCCAGCTAAATCTGGAACGAAACCGTAATGTTTATTTCGACGCTATAGGATATTTACATTACGATTCGAGGGAAAACCTGCAATTCGAACCACAGTTAAGACAAAACTTATTAGTTGAATCTTACGGATTACAGAATTTCTCTTTCGAAAAGCTCTATCAGCGGCAAATGCCCAAACCGGCATTTAAAGTGGAGTACCATGAACCAATTCCGGTCATTTTCCAGAAACGCAAACTGCAGAAACTGGTTGTTGCTGTTCCTTTGCTATTAGCATTGGCGCTCATTCCGATGAAAAACAATAAAGAATACCTGTCGAAATCGGATTTGGGGCTGTGGGAAGCCATTACAGCAAGCGCTCCGGTTACGGCAGTTCAGTCTCAGGAACACAATGTCGCAGAATTTACTGCGGATACCGGAACTCCGGCAACCGATCAATTCCGCTATTTTATCATTGGCGGAAGCTTTAGAAGTGAGGAAAATGCCAGGAAATTCATTCTGCAATTAAACGAACAAGGCTACTCAGGAAAAGATATCGGAATTTTTAATGGCCTTCACCGGATTGCCATGAAAGGCTTTCCGACCATGGAAGAAGCCCAAAAAGAACTGAATTCAATGCGGTATCAAAATCCACAATCAGGTGTCTGGATTCACATCAATAAATAATATTTGAAAGCTCCGAAAGGAGCTTTTTTGTTACTGACCTGTCATTTAAAAAGCCACTCCGGAAAATCCGAAATGGCTTCTATCATTGATGTATGAAATCGAGTCAACCTTTAAACCTTTTCTCTTTTAACCTCCAGATTGACCGACTGATAAAATTGTTCATGGCTTTGAGACAACTTACGGTATGTTGTTTTACAAAACCTATGCCAGAAAATATACATGTCAATCTCAAAATTCTGAACAAACGTTAATTCGAACCTAAATCTTTCCGATGGTGTGGACCAGTAAATCAATGACACGACTAACATTTTCATTGAAAACTTTTAAAACATCGCTCCAGGTTACCGGAGCTTCGTAGGTTTTCCAGCAATCGTAATCGGTGCTCATGGCTATGGCTGCATAGGGAATGCCAAGTTCATTCGCTAAAATTGCTTCGGGCGCAGTGGACATATTGATCACATCGGCCCCCCACATCCTGAACATATTCGATTCGGCACGGGTAGAAAAGCGGGGACCTTCGATGGTGATAACTGTTCCCTTTTCAACTATACGAATCCCCAGATCATTGGCCGATTCTATCAGTTTCGAACGTAGAGAACTGTCGAATGGATCGGCCATTGGGGTGTGTTTCATTTCGTGCAACTCAAACGACTCAAAAAAAGTGACTGGCCGATGTCGTGTAAAATCAATAAATTGGTCGGGAACAACAAAATCACCCCGGCCTATTTCCTGACGCAAACTTCCGCAGGCAGTTGTCGCCAGAATGTGCGAACATCCGATTTCCCGAATAGCCCAAATATTGGCACGGTTGTTTACCTGTGTTGGCGGAATCGTGTGCCCACGTCCATGTCGCGAAAGAATCACAACTTCCTTTCCGCTGATCGTTCCGCATTTAAAATCGGAAGTTGTCGGTCCAAAAGGTGTTTCCACTTTCAGCTCAGTGGCATTTTTCAGAATGGCCGGATTTTCAAGTCCGGAACCTCCGATGATGGCAATTTTAGTCATTTTGATAGGCGTTATAGATATTGATAATTTCAGAAGTTGCTTCATTCAGATCACTTCCAAAAGCCAGAATTCCTTCACGATGCCCTCCCATCACAATCATCTTTTCATCAACCTTCATCCCTGAAATCAATTGCTGAATAGCTACCGCCATTTCGGGAGTTCCGTATTCAATTTCTCCGGAAGTGGTCGGGTAATTATTCACCAACTTTTCCCATAACCACAGGCAATGAATGTGAACAACGGCGCCAACTTCAGGAAGCGCATGATAAATAGCTGCATGACTTAAACTTTCGGCTGAGGCTTTGGTTTGTCCGGTGCAGGAAATGGTATTTTGTGTGAAGTCATATCCTGTGACTAAAGCATAGTGCGAAGGTTTGAGTTTCGCATACTGACCAGTTGCACTTCCCGTGATGATGAAAGATTTGCTTTTTTCCGGATTAACTGAAATATTCCCGAAGCCAATGCCATCCGGATACATTCCAATCAGGCCCAGTTTGTAGAGTTTGGTTCGTGCATTTTCGAGCTGTTCAAATATATTCTGTTTTATCTGAATTTCCTTTTGTTTCCAGATGCAGTTAAATTTGATGTATCCTTCAGCCATTTTTTACTTTTTCTCGGGAAACAAATTTAATATATCCTCGCGGATGGCTTTGCAGATGCCCCGTTCAGTAATGAGACCTGTTACCAGGCGTGCAGGAGTCACATCGAATCCGTAATTGGCAATAGGACTTTTCTCCGGAATTATCCTGAATTCATGAACCTGATTATCCAACAATCCTTCCATCATAGAAACCTCGCGGCCATCGCGCTGTTCAATCGGAATTTCAGTAAAGCCGTCGTTCAGGTTCCAGTCAATGCTGGTTGAAGGAAGCGCCACATAAAACGGGATTCCGTTATCGGCAGCAGCCAAAGCTTTCAGGTAAGTCCCAATTTTATTAGCCACATTGCCGTTCAAGGTGGTACGGTCACTGCCAACAATTACCATATCCACCATATTGTGCTGCATCAAATGTCCGCCAGTATTATCAGGAATAATTGTATAGGGAATGCCAGCTTCGGCCAGTTCCCACGCAGTAAGACGCGCTCCCTGGTTGCGCGGACGGGTTTCATCAACCCAAACATGAACCGGAATTCCGGCTTGGTGTGCCAGATAAACAGGCGCGGTGGCGGTTCCCAATTCAATAGTGGCAAGCCGGCCGGCATTGCAGTGGGTCAGGATTTGAACCGGGTTACTTTTTTTTGATTTGCTGGTTGCCTTTATTAATTCCAGTCCGTACATTCCTATTTTTTTACTGAATTCGATTTCCCGTTGCTTCAGTGTTTCTGCAAATACAAACAATTGCTGTTTATTTTGTGTAGTGGTGCATTTTTCAGAAATGACGGAAAGAGCTTCATTAACAGCGAAAGCCAGATTCACTGCTGTTGGCCGGGATGACTTGAGCCATTCGGCAGCCCGTAGCATTTCCTCATAAAAATCATCTCCCGAATAATTGCAGGCTGCAAGGTACATTCCATAAGCCGCCGTAACTCCAATGAGCGGTGCGCCTCTCACTACCATTTCAGTAATAGCAAATCTGGCATCCTCCAAAGTTCTGATTTCCAGGATTAGATACCGAAATGGCAAGTAACGCTGATCAATCGTTTCGACCAGGTTCTTCTCCCAGTTATACCAGATTGTTTGCGGGTTTATCATGATGGAGTGTTTATTTCTTAAACCCAAAGATATGCAAAATCCGGTCTTTGCCTTCGACAAGCTCAGTCACCTTCCTTCAATAAAAATGTTATTTATTATTTCAATATTTTTCTGACTTTTGTGAACTCAGAAATTCAATTTATGGAAATCCTAAAAGGAATTAAAAATATCATATTTGATCTTGGAGGCGTTTTACTGAATATTGATCCAAAAAAAACAATCGAAGCATTTAGCCGGCTTGGAATGGCCCAACTCATTGGAGAAAAAGGCCTGAGTTACGATCATGAACTATTCTATCAGATGGAACAAGGCAAAGTGTCTTCGGAAGAATTCCGGAACGGAGTTCGGAAATTATTTTCCGGAGAGGTAACCGACGATCAGATTGATACGGCCTGGACCGCCATGCTTTTGGATTTTCCGGCTAACAGGGTTAAACTGGTAAAAAATCTCAGGAAGGATTTTAAAGTCTATCTTTTCAGTAATACCAATGCCATTCATGTCGAAAAGTATCACTCCATCTTCAGAATTCAACATGGATTTGAAGTTTCAGCCCTCTTCGAAAAAGATTTTTACTCCAACGAAATAGGCTACCGGAAACCCTCACCCGAATCTTACCAGGAAATTATCCGCCTTTCAGGAATTAATCCCGAAGAATCATTATTTATTGACGACTCCCCGCCCAATGTGGAAGCAGCAATTGCCTCCGGCCTAAAAGGTTTCTGGCTTGAACCCGGCCAGAACCTTGAAAACCTATTTGAAAAATATCTGTAAGAAAAATCAACTTGCCTTGACTTTTTGTGAAAAATAAGTCAAACTTGCCTTGACTTTTTATTAAAATGTATATATATTTGCCTTGTATTTTTGTTGTAAATACAATTAATCAATTAAATATCAAGATTATGAGGCGAAGTATATTCAATCATCTGGTTGCATGGAAAGAATCTTCCAACAGAAAGGTACTTTTGCTGCGTGGAGCCCGGCAAGTTGGTAAGACTTTTGTTGTGCGCGAACTTGGCAAAACATTCCTAAATTATGTTGAAGTAAATTTAGAAATTGACACAGATGTCGCCCGGTTTTTCAATCAAAATCTTGATCCAAGCGGTATTTGCCAGGAATTGTCTGCCTTTTACGGAAAGCCTATCCGTGAAAACGAAACACTTTTATTTTTTGATGAAATTCAGGCATGTCCCAGAGCCATCTCGTCGCTAAGGTTTTTTTATGAAAATAAGCCAGAATTGCATGTGATTGCTGCCGGATCGTTGATCGAATTTGCCCTTGCCGAACTTCCTTCGTTTGGGGTAGGCCGCATCCGCTCCATGTTTATGTACCCGATGTCGTTTAATGAATTTCTATTGGCTCACCAAAGGGATCAGTTGGTTGAGCTTATCAATCAGGCCTCGCCTGACAATCCGATGAATCCTGTCTTTCATGAGATGCTTACCAATTATTACCGAAATTTTCAATTAACCGGAGGAATGCCGGAAGTTGTTAACCGGATTGTTGAAAACAAAAGCCTGCTCGATGGGCTGAATGTATTGGACGATTTGTCTCTTTCCATTCGGGACGATTTTTCGAAATACCACCGGCGAGTGCCTGAAAGCCGAATCAGGGAAGTATTTGCCAGTATTGTAGAGCAAGCCGGCGCCAAGTTTGTGTATGCAAATGTGGTTGCAAAGGCGAGTCAGCCGCAAATCAAGGAAGCCCTCGAATTGCTGATCATGGCTGGCTTGGCTTTTCCGGTTTTCCATACTTCGGCCAACGGGTTTCCACTTGCAGCCCAGATGGATCCGAAGAAGTTTAAGGTTCTGCTTTATGACACTGGTGTTTTTCAACACATTCTTGGACTAAATATCCGTGAATACCTGGTTATTGAAGAAATGGAGATGATCAACAAAGGCAGTCTGGCCGAAATCTATGCGGGCCTGGAATTAATAAAGGCAGCTTCAATTTTCGATAAGCCGCAGCTTTTCTACTGGCACCGTATGGAGCGAAGCAGCAATGCTGAGGTTGATTATGTGATCAGGCAAGGAGATGAAATTGTACCGGTTGAAATAAAGTCGGGATACAGTGGAAAGATGCAAAGTATGCGCCTTTTTATGAAGGAAAAGAACCTGAATAGAGGAATACGTTGTTCACTCGAAAATTTTGGAAGAAATGGTAATATTGAAATCGTTCCACTTTATGCAATTTCAACCTTAATCAAGGATAACTGAGACTGGAAACTGGGACTGCCAACTACACTTCCCGGTCTTTCCAGTCGCCATTTTCGCGGATAATGGCTTCGAGTTCTTCAACGGCTTGTTCGAAAGGAATGTGCTTTTTTATAAGTTTCTGACCTTTGTACAAGTTTACGTTTCCGGGGCCGGCGCCAACGAAACCATAATCAACATCGCCCATTTCGCCAGGGCCATTGACTACGCATCCCATTACTCCAATCTTGAGATGATCGAGATGATTAAAATGGGCTTTTATTTTGATGGTTGTTTCGTGCAGATTGAACAAGGTTCGTCCGCATCCCGGACAGGAAATGAACTCAGTTTTGGTCAAACGCATGCGACTGGCTTGCAGAATAGAGAAACTCAGGTCTTTCAGATCGGTAAAGGTAGTTTGATCGAATTCGTTGGTGATGCAAAGGCCATCTCCATAGCCGTCAATCAGTAAACCTCCCAAATCGGCTGCAGCTTTGATCTGTAGATTTTCGAGATAACGTTCGTCATATTTTCTGAAAATAATAACCGGAACTTTCCAGATATGCGAATCAAGGGTCATAAAGAAGGCACGAAGTTCGGCAAAGGGATTTTTATTAAAACTCTCGAGAATCAGGACAGTTTTACGGGTTTGCTTCAGTTTGGTAATTATTTCAGGATTCTCATTCATAAAATGATCGAACTCTTCTTTATTGGTGCGGATAAACTTGGTTTGTCCCCAATGTGACCCAGCAAACAAATACTCTTCAAGGGTTAAGACCGGATAGGAATTTCCTTCCAAATCGAGAACTTCGCTGTTATTGAAAAAATACTCCGGAATCTGTTTACCGCGTAAAGGAAGGATTTCAGAAAGCGTCCGACCGCGAAGGTCGGCCATAACCACCGGTAAAAACTGATCGCCCATCCTTAGGACAGGCCTAACCGATCGCCTTTCATATTCAAACGGGTTGATTTGTGCAAATAACGGGGCTTTAACCGGTTTATGGTTTTTATACGTCTCAATGTGGTTGATTAGCTTCCTGGCTACCGTAATTTCATTTTCAGGAGCTTCAGTTAACGAAACACGGATGGTATCGCCAATGCCATCGGCAAGCAAAGCTCCAATCCCAACTGCCGATTTGATACGGCCATCTTCACCTTCGCCAGCTTCGGTAACTCCCAGATGAAGCGGATAACTCATTTCTTCGAGCCGCATCTTGAAATTGAGAAGACGCACGGTATAAACCATGGTGCGGGTATTACTCGATTTGATTGAAATAACCACATTCTCAAAATCCTGTTTCTGGCAGATGCGTAAAAATTCCATCACCGATTCAACAATTCCGGCAGGTGTGTCACCATATCTGCTCATGATGCGATCGGATAATGAACCTTGGTTCGCCCCAATGCGAAGTGCCGAATTGGTGTCTTTCAAGAGCTTCAGGAAGGGCACAAATTGCTCTTCTATTTTATGAAGTTCAGCTTTATATTCGTCATCAGAATACAAGTGGTGCTCGAATGTTGCTCGTTTGTCGTAAAAATTTCCGGGATTTATCCTTACTTTAAACACGTACTTTGCAGCAATTTCGGCTAAGTGCGGATTAAAATGAATGTCGGCCACCAAGGGGTTTTCGTAGCCACGTGCCACCAGTTCACGTTTGATATTTTGAAGGTTTTCAGCATCAGGAACACCTCTTACGGTCACCCGGACCAGATCGGCGCCACATTTGATGATTCGGATAATTTGCTCAACTGTAGCATCAGTATCACTGGTATCAGTGTCAGTCATGGATTGAATCCTAATCGGATTCCCATCGCCCAACAACAAATTGCCGATGTGAACCAACGAAGTGCTCTGCCGTTGATACCTTGTCAAATCTTCTATGTAATTAAAGTTTTGATCCTTCATCTCTCTCTCGCAATTGATGGCGGGCAAAGTTAATTTAAAGTTAATAAAAACAAAAGCGGAAATCTTTACTTTTGCTAAACTAAAATTCAGGAAAAATGACCATCAAAATAGCTCGGGTAAGCAAATTTTATGAAAGCCAAAAAGCTCTCGATCAGGTTTCGTTCGAAATTGGAACCGGTGAATTAGTCGGTTTTCTGGGCCCAAACGGCGCCGGAAAAACGACACTGATGAAGATTATTACTGGTTATCTGGCTTCTGACGGTGGAACCATAACCATAAATGGCGAAACTGTTGAGACAAAAAACGTATCCATTCGCTCGCATATTGGCTATCTGCCTGAAAATAATCCGCTCTATACTGATTTGTATGTCAGGGAATACCTTGAAATGGTGGCCGGATTTTATAAACTTCAGAATAAAAGGGAAAAAGTCCTGAAAATGGTTGAACTGACAGGGCTTAAAACGGAGCAGCACAAAAAAATTGGCGCTTTATCGAAAGGCTTTCGTCAGCGTGTCGGTCTTGCACAAGCATTGATTCATGATCCGGCTGTTCTGATCCTTGATGAGCCCACCACAGGATTAGATCCCAATCAACTGGAAGAAATCAGGCAATTGATCAAGACGATTAGTACCGACAAAACAGTGATGATTTCGACCCACATCATGCAGGAAGTGGAAGCTATTTGCAGCCGGGTCGTTATTATAAATAAAGGCCTGATTGTGGCCGATGGATCAATAGAACAGCTTAAAACCGGCCGGTTTACCCAAAAACAAACCGTCATGATTGAGTTTGACAAAACTCCCGATTTGGATGCATTGTGTAAGATTTCAGGAATCGAAAAAATTGAACAGCTCAGTCCAAACACTTTTTTGGCAGAATCGGGCAGAAGCACCGATCTGCGTCCGTCAATCTTTAAATTTGCTGTTGATAATCACCTTGTTCTGCTAACCTTAAAAGAACAGCAACAAAGCCTGGAAAATGTTTTTCAGGATTTGACAAGGTAATTTTTCAAATAAAGACTTTCATGTCTTAAAAATTTTGTACATTTGCGGCTGTTAAGTGGATAAATTTGTACTGATTGCAACCACGGAAAAAAATGCTAAAACGAACCGTTTTTATCTTGCTTTTCAATCAATTATTCCACAATTTTTAATGTTTAATCCATTGTCTGTGAATTTATTCAGGCTTATTCTGAATTCGTTCGGGCATTAAAATTGTTAAGATTATGAGTTACTTATTTACAAGCGAATCCGTTTCAGAAGGGCATCCTGATAAAGTTTCCGATCAGATTTCGGATGCCCTGCTCGACGAATTTCTCGCACACGATGCCAACTCGAAAGTTGCCATCGAAACATTGGTTACTACCGGTCAGGTCATAATTGCCGGAGAAGTAAAATCGAACGCTTATGTTGATGTACAGGAAACTGTACGCCGTGTAATAAACCAGATTGGTTACACCAAGGCTGAATATCGCTTTGATGGTGATTCGTGCGGCGTTTTAAGCGCCATTCACGAACAAAGCCCGGATATTAACCGCGGGGTTGAGAAAGCCGACAAAATGGATCAGGGTGCTGGCGACCAGGGAATGATGTTTGGCTATGCCAATTCAGAAACCGATAATTACATGCCTCTGCCACTCGATTTATCGCACCGCATTTTGCTCGAACTGGCTGTTATCCGGCGCGAGCAGAAGGTGATGACTTATCTTCGTCCCGATTCAAAATCACAGGTGACTATTGAATACAACGATGATCATTCACCAAAACGGGTCCATACCATCGTGGTTTCGACCCAGCACGACGATTTTGATGCTGACGAACCGATGCTGGCCAAAATTAAAAAGGATGTTATCGAAATTCTGATCCCACGAGTGAAAGCCCGGCTACCGGAACGGGTACAGGAGTTATTCCAGGGCGAAATCATCTATCATGTTAATCCAACCGGGAAATTTGTAATTGGCGGACCACACGGCGATACCGGGCTTACCGGACGCAAAATTATCGTGGATACTTACGGTGGTCGCGGCGCTCACGGAGGCGGCGCTTTTTCAGGAAAAGACCCTTCCAAAGTTGACCGCTCGGCCGCTTATGCAGCACGCCACATCGCCAAAAACATGGTTGCTGCAGGAGTTGCCAAAGAAATGTTGGTTCAGCTTTCGTATGCGATCGGTGTTGCTAAGCCGGTCGGCATATACGTTGAAACCAAAGGCAGCGCCTTGAAAGGCCATTCAGATTCACTGATTTCAGAAAAAATTCAGGAGATTTTTGACCTGCGCCCGGCTGCTATAGAGCAAAGGCTTAAATTGAGAAGCCCGATATATCGGGAAACAGCAGCGTACGGACACATGGGCCGTCAGCCCAAAACGGTGACAAAAGTGTTCGAATCTCCATACAATGGCCGGATTGAAATGGAAGTAGAACTTTTCACCTGGGAAAAACTCGACTATGTTGAGCTGATTAAAAAAGCTTTTGGAATTTAATTTTATAAGCTGATCAATGAAAAGGAACTGAAAATGAAAACTTACTCAGCAAAACGTCTGGCGCTATACATCACTGCTTTATTGCTGATTTCGAATTTCGGATTTTTCCTGATTCGATCGAAAAAAGATTTTGGGGAGGCATTTTCAATTCTGTTTATAATTCTGTTTTGCACGATGTCCTATTTTCTGGTACTTTTTATCCTGAACCGATATATCAATGAAAAAATTAAACCGATTTATAAAACCATCCGCGAAGTTCCGGTCAGTGGAAAAAAAAGCAAACTGCTCGAAACTTTAAATACGACTAACATTACTGACGTTCAAAAAGAAGTAGAAGAATGGGCTAAAAATCAAACTCAGGAAATTACGAGGCTGAAAGATCTGGAAAGATACCGCAAAGAGTTTGTAGGTAATGTTTCACACGAATTGAAAACCCCGATCTTTAACATTCAGGGTTATGTACTTACCTTGCTCGAAGGCGGAATTGACGATCCAAGGATCAACAAACTGTATCTTCAAAGAACCGAAAAAAGCATTGACCGGATGATTTCAATTGTTGCTGACCTGGAGTCAATCACGAAACTTGAATCAGGCGAATTGAAAATAAACCTGGTCAATTTTGACCTGGTCAGATTAACCGAAGAAGTATTTGAACTGGCTCAAATGCTTGCCAACGAACGAGGTATTTCTTTGCAATTTGCCACTAAAACCGAAAAGCCAATTATGGTCAGCGCCGACAAAAAGAGGATCATGGAAGTCATGAATAATCTGGTGGGCAACGGTATCAAGTATGGAAAAAAAAGAGGCTTTGTAAAAGTTGGTTTCTATGATTTGCACGAAACCATTTTAATCGAGATTACCGACAATGGTATAGGCATGGATAAAAACGATTTATTCCGGATATTCGAGCGCTTCTACCGTGTTGACAAATCCCGATCCCGCGAACAGGGAGGAACCGGGCTGGGATTATCGATTGTGAAGCATATTATCGAGGCACACGATCAAACGATCAATGTTAAAAGCGTACCCGACAAAGGAACAACATTCACCTTTACCCTGGGGAAAGCAAAATGAGAAATTTCTTGGGGAAAATGTAAAAAGGAATGGGTTTATAAGCTGTAATCAAATGAAATTGCTAATTCTTATCTGTTTTTCATGCATACACATCACCTGTTCCAAAAGTAATCTTTACTTTTAAATCAAAATCAAATTCATTATGAGCGAAAGTCAGTCAAAAATATTATTGGTCGATGACGAAGTTGATATACTGGAGTTTATCAGCTATAATTTAGAGAAAGAAGGATACAAAGTTTATACGGCACAAAATGGTTCAGAAGCAATCAGGGTAGCTGAAAAAACATTACCCGACCTGATTATCCTGGATGTGATGATGCCTGAAATGGATGGGATTGCCGCTTGCGAGGAAATCAGGAGAATTCCGGCCTTGCAGCATACGATGATTGCATTTCTTACCGCCAGAGGGGAAGACTATTCACAAATTGCCGGATTCGAAGCTGGTGCAGACGATTACATCACTAAACCAATTCGTCCGAAAGTTTTGGTAAGCAGGGTTAAAGCTCTGCTAAAGCGCACTTCTGTGCCGGGAATACCAGCATTGGTACTAGTTGAAAACCCGCATACCATCACAGTAGGAAGTCTGGTTATCGATAAAGAGCGTTACCTGATTGTACAAGATGGCAAAGAAATGATCCTTCCACGCAAAGAATTTGAATTATTGTCGCTTCTGGTTTCTAAACCGGGAAAAGTATTTACCCGCGAGGAAATCTATTATTCGGTTTGGGGCGATAATGTAGTGGTTGGTGATCGTACCATTGATGTTCACATTCGCAAACTGCGCGAAAAAATCGGGAACGATCGTATCAAAACTCTTAAAGGTATTGGGTATAAATTTGTAGAATAAGCAATACCGGAATATTTAGGAAACCACCAACATCTCCCGACTTTAAGAAGTGATTTGCCTGTATCTTTTTTTAGGCGTTGTTTCTGCCTCCTACAGCAAATCCAACTCTATTGCTATTTTCATCAAAGCTTAATTTGTATTTGAATTTTGGGCAATCCTTTCTTGAAAACAGGATTTTAATTTGTCGTTCATCTATGCTGTCGCCATTGAAATTTCGGACACTAAATTTTTCTATATTTGTACCTTTCAAAAAATAAGGCAAAAATTCAATTTGAAATGAGCAATAAGTTTCAGGTTTATAAGCAGTTAGATTTATCCCAGATTAACAAGGATGTCTTGAAAAGATGGGAAGATGACGATACATTTCATAAAAGCATTTCAATCCGCGAAGGCCATCCGACTTTTGTTTTTTACGAAGGGCCCCCATCTGCTAACGGAATACCCGGAATCCACCATGTGATGGCACGGGCCATTAAAGATACTTTCTGCCGCTACAAAACTATGAAAGGCTTCCATGTTCACCGTAAAGCAGGATGGGACACTCATGGATTGCCAGTTGAACTTGGAGTTGAAAAAGCTTTGGGTATAACCAGGGATGACATTGGAAAAAAAATAAGTGTCGCTGAATACAATGCCGCCTGCCGCACTGAGGTGATGAAATATACGCGCGAGTGGGAAGAACTAACCCTATTAATGGGCTATTGGGTGAATATGGATGATCCTTATGTCACTTACGATAGTCGCTATATGGAAACGGTTTGGTGGCTGCTGAAGCAACTCTACGAAAAAAACCTGCTATACAAAGGTTACACGATTCAGCCATTTTCGCCTGCGGCCGGTACCGGGCTTAGCTCGCACGAGCTAAATCAGCCTGGTTGTTACCGCGATGTAAAAGATACCACTGCTGTTGCGCAGTTTAAAGCCATCCGGAACGAAAAATCAGCCTTTCTTTTCGGGAATATGGATTCTGAACTTTATTTTCTGGCCTGGACAACCACTCCCTGGACTCTGCCTTCGAATACAGCTTTATGCGTTGGCCCTAAAATTACATACCTGAAAGTCAGGACATTTAATCCATATACCGGTGAACCAGTTTCTGTGATTTTGGCAAAAAATCTGTTGGCCACGTATTTTGATCCAAAAAATGCAGAACTTCTTATAGAAGATTATTCACCGGGCGATAAGAAAATCCCATACCGGATTTTAGCTGAATATTCAGGAACCGAACTTGAAGGCGTCAACTATGAGCAGCTTATCAACTGGGTACAACCCAAAGGCGATGCTTTTCGCGTGATTACCGGCGATTTTGTTACTACTGAAGATGGTACCGGAATCGTTCACATTGCTCCAACTTTTGGCGCCGATGACGACCGTGTGGCCAAACTAAACGATATCTCTCCTTTGATTGTTGACGATAAGGATGGAAAACGACAGCCATTGGTTGACCGTAATGGCCGGTTTTTTCTGATCGAAAATATGGATCCGGCCTTTGTGGCCGAATATGTGAATCAGGAAACTTATCCTGAATTTGCCGGACGCTTTGTGAAAAATGCTTATAACGAGAAGCTTGGCGATGATGATGCAACCGTGGATGTTGATATCTGCGTGATGTTGAAGAAAGAGAACAAGGCTTTTAAAGTCGAGAAACACGTTCACAATTATCCGCATTGCTGGCGAACCGATAAACCAATATTGTATTATCCAATGGATTCGTGGTTCATCCGCACTACTGCCGTAAAAGACAAAATGATCGCCCTCAACAATACAATCAACTGGAAACCTGCATCAACCGGAACCGGACGTTTTGGAAACTGGCTTGAAAACCTGGTTGACTGGAACCTGAGCCGTTCACGATTCTGGGGTACCCCGTTACCAATCTGGCGTACTGAAGATGGTACAGAAACGAAATGCATCGGATCAACCACAGAATTAATGACCGAAATTGATGCTGCAGTAGCTGTCGGAATAATGGAAAAGAACATTTATGCCGGATTTGAAATAGGAAATAATTCGAAAGAAAACTACGAAAAGATTGATCTGCACCGCCCGTTTGTTGACGACATTTTCCTGGTTTCTGCTTCAGGCAAAAAAATGTTGCGCGAGCCCGACCTGATTGACGTTTGGTTCGATTCAGGATCAATGCCGTATGCGCAGGTACATTATCCGGAAAATAAAGAAAAATTCAACGAGGTATTTCCTGCTGACTTTGTAGCGGAAGGGGTTGACCAGACAAGAGGATGGTTTTTCACACTGCATGCAATTGCTGCGATGATCGGAAGACCTTCAGGAGAAAAAGGGAGCGACAGAAAGGAAATCATGGAACCATCTGTGGCATTCAAAAACATCATTTCAAACGGACTGGTGCTCGACAAGACCGGCAACAAAATGTCGAAACGTTTGGGTAATGCGGTTGATCCGTTTGCCACGATTGAAGAATATGGTTCCGATCCATTGCGCTGGTATTTGCTGACCAACGCGCAACCTTGGGATAACCTGAAATTTGACCTGGGCGGGATTGATGAAGTGAAGCGAAAATTCTTCGGAACCCTTTACAACACCTACAACTTCTTTGCAATGTATGCCAACATTGATGGTTTTACCTATTCAGAAGTAGAAATTCCGGTTAAAGAAAGGCCCGAACTGGACCAATGGATTATCTCACTGTTGAGTTCGCTCGTAAAAGATGTCGCCGAAAGTTATGAAACCTACGAACCAACCCGCGCCGGACGGGCTATTTCGGAATTTGTTTCTGAAAACCTGAGCAACTGGTTTGTCCGTCTGAGCCGTAAACGTTATTGGGGCGGGGAATACGATAAAGATAAAGTTTCAGCCTATCAGACACTTTATACCTGCTTGAATACAGTTGCCAAACTTATGGCGCCAATTGCGCCATTCTACGCTGACTTACTGTACACCGACCTGAATAAAATAACTGGAAAAGAATCCGACCAAAGTGTCCATCTGACAGATTTTCCGGTTTGTGATGAGTTCCAGATCAACAATGATCTGGAACAAAAGATGGCCCTTGCTCAAAAGGCATCGTCAATGATATTGAGTCTTCGCCGCAAAGAAAAACTGAAAGTTCGGCAGCCACTGGCCAAAATAATGATCCCGGTTTTAAACAATGATTTTCAGGAACAATTTGATGCGGTAAAAAATATCATTCTTGCTGAAGTTAACGTAAAAGAGGTAGAATACCTGTCCGATGCCACAGGAATAATCAGCAAAAAAATTAAGGCAAATTTTAAAACTTTAGGGCCAAAGTACGGTAAACTGATGAAACAAATATCCGAAGATATTGCCCGATTCAGCCAGGAGGAAATCAGCAAGTTCGAAAGCGCCGGAAGCCGCGATCTGAATATTAACGGTGAATCCGTTTCATTGAGTCTGGAAGATGTAGAAATTCAGACCGAGGACATTCCCGGATGGCTGGTGGCCAGCGAGGGTGGTTTGACTATCGCACTCGACATCAACCTGACCGAGGAACTGAAACAGGAAGGAATTGCCCGGGAATTTATCAACAAAATTCAGAATATCCGCAAAGAAAGTGACTTCGAAGTGACCGACCGTGTTATTATTAAAATTCAGAAACATATTTTTTATGATTTGGCCGTCGAGAATTTCAAGGAGTATATAAGCAATCAAACGCTTGCATCTGAATTAGTTATGGTTGATCAAATTGATGCTAAAAATTCTCATCTGGTGGAGATTGATGCAGATGTTGAAGCACGCATTCAGGTAGTTCGGAATTCCTAAATCAGAAAGATTTTTGAATGCCTAAAAGCCTGTTTGGAATCGAAATATTTTTATACTTTTAGCGTCCCTTTGCAAGGATCAACAACTTGAATCATGTACGAAAAATTAAAGCTTTAAAGTTATGAGTGAAAAAAACAGATATTCGGACGATGAGCTACAGGAATTTAAAGCATTAATTCTTGACAAACTCGAAAAGGCACAGAAAGACTACGTAATGTACAAAAGCTCAATAACACAGAGCGATGGAAATGATACTCAGGATACATCTCCGACATTTAAAGTTTTGGAAGAAGGCGCTGCAACGCTTTCGAAAGAAGAAGCAGGTAAATTGGCACAACGGCAGCAGAAATTCATTCAGTATTTACAGGCTGCTTTGGTGCGTATTGAGAATAAAACCTATGGTATCTGTCGCGAAACCGGCAAATTAATTTCGAAAGAACGTCTGCGCGCCGTACCACACGCCACACTTAGCATTGATGCGAAAAATAATCAAAAGTAAGACCTAACAACATAGAAATCAAGATGATTGGAGGAGCAATTCTTTCAATCATTTTTTTATATCCAACGATGATGTCAAAATTAAATAAATCTATCCTGATTGTTATCCTGGTTTTACTGGTTGATCAAATCCTGAAGATTTGGATTAAGACGAACATGACCATTGGTGAAGAATTTTCGGTTCTCGGGAATTGGTTCCTGATCCATTTTGTCGAAAATAATGGTATGGCCTTTGGTTTTGAGTTTGGTGGCGAATACGGCAAAATTTTCCTTTCTTTATTCCGGGTTATTGCCGTTTTTGGAATTGGTTGGTATATCACCAAACTGGTGAAAAAGGATTTACCAATGGGTTTCATTGGCTGTGTCGCCCTGATTTTTGCCGGGGCGATTGGTAATATTATTGACAGCGCTTTTTACGGACTTATTTTTAGCGACAGTTACGGACAGGTTTCAACTCTTTTCCCTGAAGGTGGTGGTTATGCCACATTTCTGCATGGCCGGGTGGTTGACATGTTTTATTTCCCACTGGTTTCAGGCGTTTATCCCGATTGGATTCCCTTTATAGGCGGAAGTGATTTTCAATTTTTTCGCCCGGTATTTAATGTTGCTGATTCCTCCATTTCAATCGGGATTTTTTCTATTATCTTTTTTTACCGGAAACAGTTTAATAATCTGGAAGAGAAACACCACATAACCAGAGATGAAAAGACCGCGGACAATGAAGAACCTGTGGTTATTTCTACAGAAAATGAATCCAGGGATAATTGATTATTTTGTTTGTTTAATCTCAGCGAATTCAGTAAACTTGCACTCCGAAAAAATACGTTCAAAAGAAATTAATATATCAACCTGAAAAAAAATCATTAATATATTCAGGGCCTATAGCTCAGTTGGTTAGAGCACCTGACTCATAATCAGGGAGTCACTGGTTCAAGCCCAGTTGGGCCCACTTGAAAATCAAGCAGTTACGAGAGATCGCAACTGCTTTTTTATTTTGAGCTAGGTTTTGATGGATTAGGTTCGTTCAAAATCAAAAATCCTATCAAAATGATCACAAAATTTTAATCGATATATTGTCAGATGTTTTTCCGGATTTTAATAATTCATCGCACGGTACGCAACCTTTGTTAGTTTATGTTCATCCTATAAATAATAAATCCTGTTTTTTTTAATAACTACAAGACTGGAATCTTCCAAATATGGAAGGAAAGGGTCTTATTGCAGGGACAGAAACGCATAAACTTACAGGTATTATAACCGATAAACAGCCTAATCTTGATTTCAGTAAGTTAGATGCGCTGTTTGGCAATCTGACAACAAAAGTGATACCCGATACCTGGTTCAGCAATAACCAGGAAAAGGACAAGCCATACATCGGAATAATAAAAGTGGGTACAGATCAAATATATACCTACGGTAATTATAATAGTTGGGCCATTTGTACTTACCGATTGGGAACTTTCAGTGTAAGAGAGGAAGATTTGTGGTCAACACCTGGTGGGAAATACGCTCCTCCATACTACTACAGCAATGCTTATCCGCCGCGTATGTTTTTAGCTGACGATATGATTTATCTTTTGGGTGCAGGACATAGTAAAATTGGGTATTGTGATTGTATAATTTATGAAGATAAAAGGCATATTTTTAACTATCATCTTTATTTTCCAGATTTTAATCCTTTAGATATTACCTATTTGCCAACAATGAGGGCTTTTTTCGTTTTGTCCGGCAAATCTGTTTGGGGGGCATTTAAGTTCAGGGATCCAGAACAGCAATATATGGAACGATACATTGATTATAAAATACCAACTGAGGCAACATCAATATTCTGGAAAGGAAACAATGTGATTACCATCGGAAATGGACTGTCGGTTTATTTACCTTCTGAAAACGAACTTAAACTTGTGAAGGACTATCCCGGAATTTCCGGAAAGTGCTGTAAAAAGGAAGGAAGTATTTTAATTGTCGCCAATATGCAGGGTCTGTTCAACTATGATATCTCCGATCTGGAAAATATTAAACTCATTCCATAAATCGTACTATTCGGTCGAACTGACCATCCCTGTGCCAATCCAAATTGACCACAAAATCTTAATCGGTTCATCTTGTGATTTTAGGGTCGGTGGGAGTTTCCACCATTTTTAAAAGTTTTTTCCAGCTTCAAAATGGGATTTGTACGGGATAAAAATATTCGTGATAGGATATTGACTGAATTTAAAATAGTCCATATATTTATATGGATTAAAAAAAAAGTATGGCAAAGAACGATCAATACCATAGCGAATTCAGTACATCGCGGCTGGTATCGGAGTCAGCATATTGACCGCGGCGATGCTCATCCTGGCATTTCATCCATACAACTTCTGGTTCCTGGCATTTTTTGCCCTTGTTCCAATGCTGATTGCCCAGCATCATATACTGCCTCGTAAATGGTCCGGACTTGCTCCCGCAGTGGGCGTCGGAGGATGGCTTTTTGTATTCCTGACTGCTATGTTCGGGAATAATCCAGCCGGGCAAGTCATTCAAATTGTTGTGGTTGTAATTATCATCATACAAGTGTTTACAGTGCCTGGCGTCCGGCGTTTTCACGAACATACCGGCTATCGGTGGTTCGTGTTGCAGGGCATCGCCGACTGGATTGGCTTTGAGATGGTCCGCAGTTTCATTCCGCCAATCAACACGCACGCCTTTATTGCCCAGACCATGTACACCCAGCCCTGGATGCTTCAACCCATTTCCATCTTCAGCATTTATGGTTTGGGAATTGTGCTGATGCTCGTCAACTTTGCACTTGCAAAGGGTGCGCTTGTTTACTTTGATGGAAAAGGACGACTGAAAGAGTTGCCGCATGATAAAACGCAGTCGGCCATTCACTGGCTAGCAACAGCAGGAATTGTACTTGTAATTTGGATTGGAATCTCGTTGACAATTCTATCAAATGCACCGAAAGACTCTCCTACCATCCGTGTTGCGGCCATTCAGCACAACTATCCGCGCCCCGGACATCTGGATACCCCTGAATCTCAGCTCATCCGCCTGCAAGCCTTGAAAGAACAAGCGCTTTCTGCCTCGCGGCAAGGAGTGCAACTGATCGTCATGCCCGAACTGGGCCTGGGATTCGACCCGCAAGAGGAACACTCTGCAGAACTTATATCATTAGCGGCTGAGACAAATGCCTATCTGCTCATTGGATATGGTGTTAACGACCCGCGTGGCTGGCGCAACGAAATGGTGATGCTCACTCCGGAAGGAAAATTCCTCGATGTCTATGGGAAGAACCATCCCACTTCACCCGGCGAACCGCCCATCGTCACATCTGGCAAGTACCCTGTTTATGATACAGAACTTGGCCGGTTGGCGACCATTATCTGTAATGATGTTCATTGGACAAATACCTCGCGCATTTTTGCGCGTAAAGGCGCACAGTTAATCGCCGTACCAACGCTTGAAGGACCGGGCATTGCGCTCGAACAAGTCGCCCAAAGCATACTGCGGGCAGTTGAAAATCGTGTTGCAGTGGTCAAAACCGATGTAGCTTATGCAGCGGCTATCATTGATCCTTATGGACACATTATCGCCCTGCGCAACGCATCGCCAAATGGTGCGGCATTTGCCCTTGTTGACAACGTTCCGCTCGGAACCACGACCACGCTTTACAGCAGACTCGGCGATTGGCCAGGCTGGTTAAGTTTAGCAGGATTTATCTTTTTTGTCGTGTTTCAGGCGATGAACAAGCGACAGCAAAAAGCTCAGAGTTAATCAGTAACTTCGTATAGTTTGTGTAAGGAGACCAAACAAAAAATAATTCTGTTATCTCGGTGCTTACAGGCTGTTTCGAAGAGTTATCTAAAATTAAAAATAATAACCATGAGACAAGATTTTTTTAAGCTGTCAAAAAAAGAAATAAAGGGATTAATGATATACTATTTCATTATTCTTATTATTAGTATTGTCATAATTATTCCTTCTATTCTTTTCGAAAGCATTAAACATCAATTTAGTTTTGAGATATCAATATCTGTAATTTCTATTATCGGAGGTATTGGGACAGCTTTATGTGGCAGCGCAATATTTTATTTACGTAAACTGTACAAGTCTAGTATCAATACTAATTCTGAAGGATCGGTTACAATCGTTGAACAAATAAATGATATGGGATACTATGCATACTTTTTTCTTCGTCCTTGGTTTGCAATAGCATTCGCAATTTTACTTCATTTAGTATTAAAATCGGGAATACACATTATAACTGTACCCGAAACTCAGCTAAGCGAAGGATTTATTTATTTGAGTTTGATACTGTCATTTTTTGCTGGCTTTTCGGCAGGTGATGCGATTACATTATTAGAAAGTAAAGGAAAAGATTTTGTTGAAAAAGCATTTAATAATTTTTGATATGGACACATTAAATAAAAAAGATAAAATTAAAGAATTAGAGAAGCTTGCTTCTGAAGTCTTGAAATTTAAGGAAGAAAGAGCTTTAAGAAGTCCATTATTAATTGAATTTTGCGGTAGTCCTAAATCTGGGAAATCTACAATAATTACAGCGCTGAATATTTTTCTAAAAAGAAATGGGTTCCAAACAGTTGTATTAACGGAAAGGGCAGGTGTTTGCCCTGTAAGTAATAAAAGACATCCATTTTTTAATATTTGGACATTAACATCAGCAATTGCAGAAACGATTCAACATCTCGATCAGAGTCCTGAGAAACAGAATAAAGTTGATATTATAATTGCTGACCGCGGAATTTTTGATGCTTTATGTTGGTTCAATTGGTTAAGAAATCCAGAAATAGAAAAACCCCATGTTGATGAAAAAACATTTGAGACATTAAAAGATTTCTGTTTAATGGAAATGTGGAGAAGACGTTTAGATTTAATTTATGTATTTAAAGTTTCTCCAAAAACCTCAATTGATAGGGAATATGCCAATCTACTTACTGAGAAAAGAGGTTCAATAATGAATGAAGATGTTTTGAAAGGATTTAATGAATCCATTGATAATACTGTTAAAAATTATGGAAAAAAATTTAGAAAGCTGACTGAAATTATCACCGACACTCCTGATCTTAATAATAACCCTAATGCTGTAAGTTATGAGGTAACTTCATCAGTATTAAATATTCTTAAGGAAATACTGATTGAAAGAATAGGGTATTTTAATGAAAATATAAAAAATGAATTAAAGGTTGGTGTAAATAATGTTTCGAAAATTGAGAATTTTCAAATTGAATTTGACAGAAGAGATAAAATTGAAAAAAGCAAAAATATACAACCAATAGCAATTGCAGTTATTACTAATGCAAAAAGAAACAAAGTTCTTGTTGTTAAAAAAAGTGCCAAAAGAACGTTATCAGATTCTCCAGAAAGTGACAGACTGTTATTGTACATAGGAGGTCACGTAAGAGAGGAAGATAAAGACGAAGATGGTAATACAATAAAAACAATTGGAAAAACATTAGAAAGGGAAATTGAGGAGGAAATTGGAGAAAAAATTGCCATTGACAGTCCAAACTTCTTTCTTATTTATGGTAATGATAATCCCAAGAGTGAAAAGCATTTGGCATTTTGTTACGTAATTGAAATGGATTTAGAAGATAAAAGATTCAAACTTACGTCAGAAGAATTTATTATGAAAACTGGGACATCGAAAAGTGGACAAATTTTGCAAATAAGTGATATTGTTTCTGGCAACTATAAACTTGAATCTTGGAGTATAAAAATATTGAAGGAGGTTTTCAAGAAAGATGTGTCTAAAAAATTTACTTTGTTTGATCCGCAAGAAGATTGACAGGAATGATAGAAAATATCTTATTGAAATTTGAAAATTCGACATAGTCTGACAATTAGATTTGGCATTTTTTTTATTCTCTTAATTTTGAATTTAAAGTAAACTTGAGAAGAGTTCAAGCAAGGACTCAGAATCACCAGAGAAGGGACCGTTAGTCTTCGATCAAATTGACCACCTCTGGATTGCTCCAATGATGGATTTCGTTTATAAATAAATAGCCTCAACATTAGAATAAGATGTTGAGGCTATTTATTAGGTGAGAGAAGCACGAACCTATTATCTTGAAATCTTCATTTCGTTGAGTAAATAACCAGCTCCGCCGAATTTATCCATGATGAAGAGGGTGTAGCGTATGTCAACATTGATACAACGCTGCAGGGCAGGTTCAAAAATAATGTCTCCGCTCATGGATTCCCAGTTGCCGTCGAAGGCTGTCCCAATCAGTTCTCCTTTGCCATTCAATACCGGACTGCCCGAATTACCGCCGGTAATATCGTTGTTGGTAAGGAAAGCGACTGGCATCCGGCCATCCTTTAACGCGTACTGTCCGAAATCTTTGGCATGGTACAGTTCTTTCAGCTTATCCGGAACTATAAATTCCCAGTTATTCGGATCCTCTTTCTGCATGACACCATCGAGGGTCGTTACATAATCGTAGATCACGCCATCTTTAGGGGAGTAATTCAATACTTTACCGTACGTCAAACGCATCGAGAAGTTTGCATCAGGGTACATGGCCTGTCCGGCTTTCATCTCCAGCATCCCTGCAATATACAGTTTTTGTCCTTGAGCATACAAAGTACGATACGGTTCAAGTTCCTTGTTGTATTTCGTTATAGCTTCGGAGATATTCTTCCCTGCCACGAACGCCGGATCATTTTCAATCTCTTTTTTATCGCCTGAAAGAGCCGCTTTAAGTTTTCCTTCAGAAACGAATATCGATTGGCTGAACATGGCCTCCACAAAAGCATCAATGTTGCCCTGATAATTTGCATCAATGGTTTTATAGAAATCCGGCAGCTCAGTTGCAGGTACTTTCTCTTTGAAAAGAGTCATCATTGCTTTGGCCATTTTCTTGTCGGTAGCCACATTGTAATCCTTGTAAAAATCGGTAGGACTTGCAGAGAAATTTCGTCTGCCACCTCTTTCATCCCTCGGTTCCAGATCAGGTTTTGGGCCAAAACGAAGCGCCGCTGAGGTTAGTTCGATCGAATTAAGGGCTTCAGTTAAATATTTCAGAGTAAATTGTAGTTTAGCCCTTCCATCAATCGCCGACTTTACATCGGCCAATGCCCGTCCATATTTTTCAATTCTTGCAGGATCGGCTGCCACCCATTCGGTGAAGTTCTTTTCTTCAGCAGCCCTTCTTTCGTAAACTTTTAGCTTAGCAAAGGTCTCGTTCATGCCAATCGCTTTTTTCCATGAATTTGACGATCCGGCAAATTTGCTGGAATACATTAACCTGATTTTTGGATCAGCCACCATATCAGTCATTAATATTTTCTGGCGGACTCCCCGAACAAGAATTGTAGTTGTATTGTTTATCTCGCTGGTCTCCTTCACTTCATAGGAGGTCATGAAACGGTTGGTTCTTCCCGGATATCCGATGATCATCGCCGGATCGTTCTGCTTCACCCCTTTCAAGGAAATGGTCAGGAATTTTTTGGGTTGATAAGGAACATTGTCCTTCGAATATTCTGAAGGATTATTGTCTTTATCGGCATAAATACGGAACATACTGAAATCTCCGGTATGACGCGGCCACATCCAGTTGTCGGTATCATAACCAAATTTTCCGATTGATGAAGGCGGCGCACCAACAAAACGGATATCATTGTATGTTTTAGAGATTATCAGATAATATTGGTTGTCGCCGAAGAAAGAAACTACCCTGCCTCTAAGGTATTTATTCTCACCAATTGCTTTGGTTGTCAGTTGACTGGATATCGTTCTTAGGGCATCCTCTTTGGCTTTTGGTTCAGGTGCAGCAACTAAAGCTTCTGTTACCGCTTTGGTTACATCTTCAAACCGGTCAAGAAAAGTGACTGTCAGGCCTTTGGCCGGAATTTCTTCATCATGGTTCATTGCCCAGAATCCGTCCTGGAGGTAGTTGTGATCAACGGAACTCAACTTTTGAATAGTCCCGTAACCGCAATGGTGATTGGTTAAAACAAGCCCGTCTTTGGATATTATTTCTGCGGTACAACCACCGCCAAATTGGAGTACAGCATCTTTTAAACTGGATTTATTGATATCATAAATATCTTTGGCAGAGAGCTTAAACCCCATTGCCGACATTTGTTTAATATTCAGTTTTTGAATCAGGGGCAGCATCCACATGCCTTCATCTGCTCGCAAAGTGCCAACAGACAAAATGAGGATAGAAAGAACTAGTAATACGAATTTTCTAAGGTTCATCATGTTTAATTTTGATTTAGTTAAGCTTAAAGAAAATGAATCGGCCAATATTACCAAAAAAGCGGACAGATAAAAATGATTTCAATTCATCATCCAGAAGCTTTTTATAACAAAGGATTGAGAATGATCAGTAAAAAACCCGGATTAAAAACCCGGGTTCTGGCAATGAAAGCTCATGTATATTATACCAAAATTTTAGTAGTCAGGTTATTGATGCTTATTTCCAAAGCTTCAAAAGGTTTTCCGTTACCCTGGTTGTCATCTTCTACAAATGTATATTTCGTTCCTGCAACTTCTTTTGAAGCCAGAATCTTCTTGAAGTCAATAACACCCGCTCCAACACTACAAATATCATCTTTAATCACATCAAAGAATGGAGCTTGGTTGGTTAGCATATCTTTAAAGTGTAAAAGCTGGAACCTGCCGGGGTATTTATTGAACATCGCCACTGGATCCTGTCCTGCTTTGGCTGCCCAGAAAAGATCTAACTCCATCGTTATCAGGCTGGCATCCATTTCAGGCAAAAATATATCGTAGTAAGGTATTATTCCATCAATATTGGCAAACTCGAAGTTATGATTGTGATATCCAAACTGAATTCCAACCTCTTTCATAATTTCACCAACCTTATTCCAGTCACCTATCATTTTTTTATATGTTTCAACGTTGCGGTCCACTTCATTAACCCAAGGTTGAATACAATATTTTACGCCCAGGGCAGCATGCGAATCTGCCATAATTTTTGCATTTTCAACAGTAATGCCTGCCGACTCAACCGCAGCATGACTACTGATAATATCCATGCCCAAATCATTTACAATTTTTTTGAATTCTACCGGAGAATAGTCATAAAACTTTCCATTTGAATAACTTGCCAGTTCCAGATTTTTATATCCAAGGTCTGATAACTTTTTTAATGATCCTAAAACATCTGCACCCATGGCATCACGAATGGTATAAAGTTGTAATCCAACACCAAAGCTTTTTCTGTCAGTAGCAGTTTTACACCCGGCGGTACCGAGTAACATCATGCTGATCGATCCTGCGGCTGAAATTTTAAGGAAGTCTCTTCTGTTTTGTAAGGTTTTCATAATCTTTATTTTTTTAGTTGGAATAAATTTATTTTCAAGAGGCTAAATATAATACAAAGCATTTATTTACGAATCACTTTTCACAATACTTCGTTCAATTCATTTCTATACTTCCTTTCCACTATCAATCCTTTATGCAACGAATCGAAAATCCACTTGTTTTATACGTACTAACGTTATAAATCGTGCTGGTACCATAGTCTACATACCGATACCAGGCAACCGATTTGGTATATTCCGTGGTAGCCCACCAACTTCCACAAAAACTTAGGTTTTTGAAAACTCCATCCTTATTCCGATAGCCTCCCGGAAGAGCAGTAAAACCACTACTGTTGGTTGCGCCGGAATTGGGATCCGACCAATGACTTGTACTTGTTCCTTTTAATTTACCTCCAGCATAGCTTTTCCCGGCCAGGAAGTTCGTTAAAACTGTCCATTCCTCATCGGAAGGTACATGCCAGCCTGATGGCGCTATTTTTCGTGGATCATTAACCGCATACCAATTGTATAAAACGCCATAGGTAGCATGATTTGCCGCAGCATCATTGTTGTACCAGCAAAGTCCTCCAGTTGTTAGTGCAGCCCAGTTTGAGTTTACGGTCACATTGGGTATAGGATCACCATTCCGGTATTTGGTTGTTCTTAGGTTTTCGGCCATCCAAATTTGCTTTCCCAGGGTAACTGTTTTATAAATATTGCCCTCTTTGTCTTTTACTGTTCCGGTCGTTGAAACTGGATGAATTTGCTTTTGATCATTTTCTGCAGGCTTATTCCCGAAAGAATGGCTTGTATGTAGAGCAAACAGGAATATTAATATAGAGTAACTCAAAATCCTGATGGTCATTTTCATGGTTATAAGTCAATAATTAAGTTCGACTCAAAACTACGAAACAGATTTTTGATTACAAAAAATAGCGTCTTTTCATTTTGTCACAGTTAAAAGTCAGACACCATGAATAATTTTTTGCTTGTACATGAATGCACATCATTAAATGGGATTTTTATACTCTCCTACGGCAAAAGAAGGACCTAACCCAATGGAACCACCTCAGAAAACTTCGGGGATATATTCAAATGAACAACATTCTTAAATACAGAAATTTCCCTTTTTGAAAATTGAAAATGAATCAGCTTACAGTTTGATGCTACTGATAGCCTTATGAAGAGCAGAATCTTGTATCCCAGGTATAGCAGTCCCTTCCACACGAATAACATTCACATCTGTTATTCCAAGAAAACCTAAAATAGCTTTTAAGTAAGGAGCTGAAAAATCGTAGGATTGCATTGCACCATCAGAGTAAATTCCGCCTGATGCTACTGCAATGTAAACCTTTTTACCATGGACTAATCCTTCATAACCCTTTTCTGTAAAACGGAAAGTAACACCAGCTCTTGCAATATGGTCAATCCATGCCTTTAAAGTTGAATGTATGCTAAAGTTGTAGAAAGGAGCGCCAATGACAAGGATATCTGCTTCCATGATTTCGTTGATTGCTTTATCTGAATTACGAACCGCTTCCAGATTTTCAGGAGTTCTAAATTCCTCGGGAGTGAAAAATGATGCAATTTGAGCTTCATCCAGATGCGGAAACTGATTTTTTGCCAGATTATTCTCTTTAACCGTGCTGCCAGGATATACTGATTTAATTTTATCAACAATAGCATTACCAAGTTTAATGCTATATGATTCCCCGCCTCTTGGACTCGAAATAATATGCAAGATTTTTTTCATGTGGTTTTGTTTATATCGTTTATTACTAAATTAACTTATTTGCTAGATCAAGCCGTGATTCTGCTTTTTAAGGAAATAAAATTAAAAGACTAATTTGTCTGTTATTAACAACTGTAAAATGCTATTGTTCTCAAACAACATATAAATCTATTTCCCGTTTTATTCCTTCATTTGCAGCTTTTAGTTTCTGTTTAATTCCTTATTTTTGATAACAACTGAAAAACGAAATAAATGAAAACTATTCTGATTACCGGAGGCGCCGGATTTATTGGTTCGCACGTGGTTCGCCTCTTTGTTAATAAGTATCCTGAGTATAAAATCGTAAACCTCGATAAACTGACTTACGCCGGAAACCTGGCGAATCTTACCGATGTTGAAAACAAACCCAATTACGAGTTTGTGAAAGGCGACATTGTTGACGCAGATTTTATCCTGAAATTTTTTATTGAAAGGCAATTTGACGGAGTAATCCATCTGGCAGCAGAGTCGCATGTTGATCGTTCGATAACCAATCCAACCGAATTCGTATTTACCAATGTGATAGGTACGGTGAACTTATTGAATTCCATCCGTCACATCTGGAAAGAGAATACCGAAGGCAAACGCTTTTACCACATTTCGACCGACGAAGTCTATGGAAGTTTGGGAAGCGAAGGCATGTTTACCGAAGAAACCGGCTACGATCCGCACAGTCCGTATTCAGCATCAAAAGCAAGTTCCGACCATTTTGTGCGTGCTTACCACGACACCTTCGGATTGCCTGTGGTGGTTTCAAACTGCTCGAACAACTACGGTTCGTTCCAGTTTCCTGAAAAGCTGATCCCGCTTTTTATCAACAACATCAAACACAATAAAGCGCTGCCGGTATATGGAAAAGGCGAAAATGTGCGCGACTGGCTTTGGGTGGAGGATCATGCCCGTGCCATTGATGTGATTTATCATCAGGGGAAAAACGGCGATACTTATAATATTGGAGGGCATAACGAATGGACCAACATTGACCTGATTAGAGTAATGTGCCGGATTATGGATCGCAAACTTGGCCGTGACCCCGGGACTTCAGAAAAGCTGATCACTTACGTGAAAGACCGCGCCGGGCACGATTTGCGTTATGCCATAGACTCCACCAAATTACAAAAGGAACTGGGTTGGGTGCCTAGCCTTCAGTTTGAAGAAGGCATCGAAAAAACTATTGACTGGTACCTCGCCAACACCGAATGGATGGAAAACGTGACCAGTGGCGATTACCAAAGCTACTACGAAAAGCAGTATCAGAACCGATAAGACAAGTATGCTAATAAAATATGACAAAGAAGTTGATGTGGTTTACATTCAGTTTTCTGAAAAGAAAGTTAATGAAAGCGATGAAGATAAACCAGGAATCATTTTAGACTATGATGATGAAGGAAATATAGTGGGTATTGAGGTTCTAGAGGCTTCAAAAAAAATGCTTAACCCTAACGGTGTTACCTATGAAGTTGCTTGATCATCTGTACAGCATTAAACTCTAAAAAGTCGCATTGAATCATTCCGAAGTGACTTTTCTTTTTGAGAAAATTCCAAATAGGAAAGTTGCAATATTTGGAAACTCAACTATCTTTGCGTATAAAAACTGATGCATTTCTTTCAGACTATATTTTTAGAAGAAGTGGACAAGTTCCTTGCCGGACTCGACTTGAAAACTGTGAAGAAAGTTTTCTATAACATCGACCTTGCAGAACAGACAAACGACCCCAAACTTTACAAAAAGTTACAGGATGACATCTGGGAGTTTCGTACAAGCTATACCGGCCTTCAAATCAGACTACTCGCATTTTGGGACAAAACTGACGGTAAAGAAACTTTGGTTATTGCAACGCACGGTTTTATTAAAAGAACGGACAAGATTCCTAAAAATGAGATCGAACGTGCAATAAAAATCAGGAAGTGGTATTTTGAAAACAAACAAAAAGATTAAAACAATGGCAAATACAGAAATGAAAACCCATACACTGGCCGAAATGAAAGATAAATATATCGGCAAAGTTGGCACAACAGAGAGGGACGAATACGAGTACGAACTTCGTATGGATGTTTTGGGCCGAATGATAAAATCCGCCAGACAAGAACGTAACCTAACCCAAGAGCAACTAGGGCAATTGGTTGGTGTACAAAAATCTCAAATTTCAAAACTTGAAAGCAGTACAAACAGTGCTACCATTGACACAATTTTAAAAGTATTTAAAGCTTTGAAGGCCGACATTCATTTTAACGTAACGCTCGAAAACCAATATTTACAGCTACTGTGAGGAAAATGAATATGAAAATTTAATCAGGGTTTCACTCGAAGTGAAGCCCTCTTTTTTTTAGGTCAGTGCTTTTGAATCGAAGTATTTTCTTAACTTGTCGTTGCAAACTAAACCTTTCAAAATGAAACGACGAAACTTCTTTAAAACCGCAGCTTTAGGTGGAGGAACTCTTGCCCTCGCACCTCTTGGTTCATGTGTTCAGACAACAACTCAAACTAATATTCCTGAAAATTATGCTGATTTTGAACTGAATGAAATCACCATTGCCCAGCTTCAGGAGAAGATGAGTTCGGGAGCTTTGTCTTCGGCAGAAATAACCCAAAAATACCTGGACCGCATAGAGCAAATTGACAAAAAAGAGCCGGAACTGAGAGCAGTCATTGAGATTAATCCTGAAGCAATTAACATTGCCCGCCAAATGGATGCGGAGCGAAAATCTGGGAAAGTACGAAGTCCGATGCACGGAATTCCGGTGCTGATTAAAGACAATATTGATACAGGCGATAAAATGCTGACAACTGCCGGTTCCCTGGCGATGGTCGGAAGTCCGGCGCCTGATGATGCGGTCATTGTTCGCAAATTACGCGAAGCCGGCGCTGTTTTGCTGGGCAAAACCAATCTCAGCGAATGGGCCAATTTCCGTTCAACCAAATCATCGAGCGGATGGAGTGGACGCGGCGGGCAGGTTCGAAATCCTTTCAGTCTGGATCGCAGTCCTTGTGGTTCGAGTTCCGGTACCGGGTCGGCTGTTTCGGCCAATATGTGTGCCATTGGTATAGGCACCGAAACCGATGGCTCGATTGTTTGCCCTTCAGGAATTAACGGCATCGTGGGAATTAAACCAACAGTTGGATTGTGGAATGGCGACGGAATTATCCCTATTTCGCACAGTCAGGATACTGCCGGACCAATGGCGCGAACGGTTTCTGATGCCGCTGTTTTGTTGGGATTGCTGGCAGAAAAGAATCAGGATTATTCACAGTATTTAGATGCCAATGGTTTGAAAAACGCACGGATTGGTATCGCTTCCGACTTTTTTGGAAATAATACTGAAGTGGACAAACTGATTTCTGAAGCTATTGAAACATTGAAAAGCAAAGGAGCAATAATCGTCGGAAACCTGAAGTTTGAAAACCGTAAGGAATGTGGAGATGCAGAATGGCAGGTATTGATTTCGGAATTCAAGGCTGATTTAAATGCCTACCTGAAAACACGTTCCGGCCTGAAGGTTCAGTCACTGGCCGATTTGATTGAATTCAATCTGAAGAATGCAGATACTGAACTAAAATGGTTTGGTCAGGAAATATTTGAAAAGGCAGAAAAAACTAACGGTTTGGAAGATCCGGTTTATCTGGAGGCTCTGAAAAAATCTCAGAAACTAACCCGGGAAGAAGGCATTGATTTTTTGATGGACAAGCATAAACTTGATGCACTGATTGCGCTAACCAATGGCCCTGCCTGGACAATTGACTGGGTAAACGGCGATCATTTTAGTGGAGGAAGTTCTAAGCCGGCTGCCGTATCGGGCTATCCAAACATAACCGTTCCTGCAGGGTTTGTTAAAGGTTTACCTGTCGGGATTTCATTTTTCGGACGCGCCTGGAGCGAACCCACTTTAATTAAATTGGCATTCGCCTACGAACAGGCTACCAAACATCGGAAAGCACCGGGATTTTTGAAGGGGATTAGTTAGTTAACTGACGGGGTGACTTCGAGTCACCCCGTCAGTTAAGATTCCAAGTCACCACATCAAATTATTTTTTCTTCCGATACCCTATCCACCACATAAAGAATCCACTAATCAAAACAATCAGAATACAAATTCCGGCCAACGGAACATAGAGTATATAGAACATACCCAAAATAGGCTCAAACATACGGCCCGTATGAACTTCGAGCGAAAGGTTCCACAACGAAATGGGACTTTTCCTGATTATTTCAGCGCTCATTTCACCAAATTGAGTATTGTTCCTGATTGGCAAAACTCCCCGATTGTAATCGAAATAGAATTCGTTGCCAGACCGATCGTTAAACCAGCCATCAATCATGTCTTTGGAGACTGGTGGGCCCGCTACTTCAGGCGCCTGATAGGGATTTCCGGAGAGGTAATCAAACAACTGCGCGTTAACAGGATTCCAGAGGAATAGCCCGTTGAATGATCCGATCAGATAGTTGCCTTCGCCTTTTTTCTCCAGAACGTTGCAACCCATTACGCTCACCGGTGGTTCGTTTATCAGGCGGCGCATGGGTTGCCGGAAATTTTCGTCAGTATAGAAAATTCCGTCATAAGTCGAAAACAGAAAAATGTGTAGCTGTTCGTCGTACAAAACGCGGCGAAGCTTGTCGTACCACGGATTCGGCGAACTCAAGGCGGTACCGGGAATGGGCGAAACCTTCGAATTGGAAATAGCAATCAGTAACGGCGGGCGCAGGAACATACCGGAGATAGTCACAAAAATCAGGAAAGGAATAAAAATCCAGCCCAAACGGTTATGCCAAAGGAGATTACTGTTTCGAATGGCAACCAAATTGGTATTGTTTTTTTGTTTTGCTTTTCGGCGTTTCAACCATCCCGGGAAGATGAAATGCATTAATCCGGTTAACGAGATAACCAGGATAGCCAATCCAAACAAATCAACCACCAGCTTCCCGACCGATCCCCAGATTTCGCCGCTATGCAGCAACCACAGGGTTTTAAACAGGCTTGCTTTTCCATCATACCCTTCAGGAGCAGGAAGCACAACCGGATAAAATGCCATCCCATCCATTGATTTCAGTAAAACGGAACGGGTTTGAACCAGCAACTCATTCCCTTTCATGATCAGATCAGTAATCCGTTCTTCTGAAATGGGTAGCGATATTTTTTGCCATTCGTGTTGCTGAAAGGAGTATTGATACAATCCAAAATAAGTTCCGGCGTAAAGTTTTCCATCCGGGGTTTTCAGAATTTTGCTGATTTTTCGGTTATCAATACCTCCCGGAAATCCAGTGTTCCAATCCTGAAAAGATTTGAATTGATCGGTGCTGAGCCAGATTCCGATATTGCCGTAAATGAGCGCAGAGTCTGTATTTAGCAGAAAGACTGATTTTACAGCTCCTTTATTCCAATTCTCATAACTATAATCATCAGGCAGCCACGATCGGTTGAGGTCTATTGCCGAAATTAATCCCCGGTGGTTCATGAAAATTCCGGAGATAGAAAACAGAATTATAAACAGGGTAATTACAATTCCGGGCCATTTATGAAATTTCCGGAATAGATTTAGGATTTTATTTTTGGTCATTGATTTTGCCTGATAACCCTGCAAAAGTAGCAGGATTGCAATTGTATGGGTGTAACAAGTGTTACAATCTGCTGGATTTGTATTACTCAGAGCCTGACTTGGAGCCAAACCCTGAGTGAAAAAAAATTATTCTGTATAAACGTGTACGCTGTTTTGTGCGCTTGGCAAATAATTCACGCCAAACCAGCAAATCATCAAAATGGCAAACGAAACAGCAAGAATGGTCATTGCTTTTTTGTGTTGCGAAGGATGACGAAAACGATAGTGGATGTAAACCAAATAGAACATCCAGGTGATGAATGCCCATGTTTCTTTCGGGTCCCAGGTCCAGTAATGGCCCCAGGCTTCCTTTGCCCAAAGAGCGCCAAACAGCAATCCGAAAGTCAGAAAAGAAAATCCGATGTAAACCAGGTTATCGGCCATTTGGATGGGCCCCTTGATGATTTTTTCGGTCGGTGCAAAAAACAGGTTCCTCAAAGCTACCAGTGACGAAGCGCCCAACATGGCATAGGCAAAAATATAGACAATCACGTGTGGGATAAACCAAGGGCTTTGAAGCGCGGGCATTAGTGTTTTATCGTAAGTTTCGGGATGTTGCAGATTGATGATCAAAAATACAATGGCCAGGCCCAGGCTGTAACTAACCAGCCATTTATATTTCCATCGGAGGTACGAAATCAGTCCGATCCCGGAGAGAAATATAGCGTACCAAAGCCGCGTTTCGCCTAATGTACGCATGGGTGGCCGCTCAATATGCAGCCAGAGAATAATTATAAAAACCAACAAAAAAGCTGTTCCGGCAAACGAAAGTCCGGCTGCCAGTTGGTTCATCAATTTCTTCCCTGAAGTTAAAAATAAGCCGGAGGCTGCCAGCCAACAAAGAATGGCGACGAAAGCGTATATCGGGTAATCAAGCCACATGTTCAATTCCTCCATTTTTTGGTTTACCGGTTATAAACAGGAATCCAGCCCCGGCCATCATCAGAAAAATGCCGAAGTAAACAACAGGCAACCATGGGTCACGCACCAGTTCCAGAACGCTCAGGTTCGACCAACGGCCCATTTCGGTATTGTAGCTCAGTTGGTAAATCGTCCATCCGTCAATTTTATATGGCCGGTTGACTTCGATGGTTGTGGTTACATTCTTTCCGCTTTTGGTCTGAATGTTCAGCCCGGAGCTGAATTTACGGGGTTCGGCGGGCAACATCACCAGCGAATGCGTTTCGTTTAGTTTCAACGCTTCGGGTTGATGCGCAAAACTACCGCTGCAAATCCAGCCCGAAATTTCGGAGCGATCTTCCGAATTAGTGACTTTCACTTTGGCCGAAGGCGCTGAACCGGGTTCATTCACCTGGAAATAAGCCTCACCAACTTTTCCTGATGTTTCCAGAAACTGTTCCACTTCGATATGATACTCGTATAAATCCAACGAATTCCTATCCAACATTTCGAACTGATTTTTGCCTTTATTCAGCACGACCTGTCCGGTCTGGTTATTGATGATAGTCACTTTCGGGCGGAATTCGGCGATGTTGAAATTCAGCAATTCAATTGCTATCGGTAGTTCTATTGTCTTTCCTGAAGTATCCACCGCCCGCCATTCGGTCTGGTTTTCGTAGCAATTCATCGTGAGGCGTTGCATGTCGCTGCTTCCCAAAGCGGTTGAGAACAGCACCAGAAACAGGCCGAAGTGATTTAGAAAAAACCCGGCATTTTTCAGGTTGAAGGGAGTCAATCGTTTCATAGTGATGATACCCAACAGAATCATTAAATACAGGTTGATCAGGATAAACGGCCAGGTTTTGACCAGATGCGTCAGGCCGAAAAGCTTTGACAGCATGTTTTTAGGCGGAACATCCTGTTTCACAAAACCCATCAGTAAAATAAGAAAAGTAAAGACAAGGATAGCAGGCAATGCAGCTTTTACGCTGCCAAGTCCTTTGATGACCGGAGTATGTTTTAGCAGATAATAAGCAGAAATCAGAATGACAAGAAAAACCAAACCAGACAAGAGGTTCCACGGAAAACCAGCCATCCGGAGTATCATTCCACCAGAGGAAAGCTGAAGTGCAAATCCCAGAAGCAGGATTGCCACTGCAGCAATCGTTCCTCCGCGGTACGACCATGGATGCGACCAAATTTTTCTTCTGTTTTCATTAATCATAGCGGAATGCAGATTTGCGGGCGAAGATACTTAAAAGCTGATTTGGTAGAATATTGTTTCTGAAAAAAACAAATTTTTGCCTATAGTTAAATTTTGGATTCAATGCATGTTAACTTTTTAAGAATTTTCGGATTAATTGATTTGAAAATGTAGATAGCTGCTAAAAAACACACATTCCCAAGTTTCATTTTTGTAATTTTAATACACTCAATATCATTTTGTTATATTTAATAGGGTACAATGACAGTGTCATTTATTTGAGTTCAATACTCAAATTATTTATGGATTATCTGCAAAAGCTCGAAAGCTACTCTGATTGAAACACTAAACACACGCTGTTTAAATTTCATGTTTTTTGATTTTTGGCTTGAAAATCATTTTTAAACAGTTTCTCAATTACTCCACTATTTTCTATTTCATATGGATGCTATCCATTTTGATTGAATGCAAGTCAAATCCTAACATTAAATAGGGGCATGACTGAATTTTATAAGTTAAGACTAAAAATCATGAAAAAAACCGAATTCGATTTAACAGGATCGGATGTAATGAAACTCTCCTGGTTATTAAGCAACGGGCAGGTGGTAATGCTTACCTGCTGCAATGCCGAAAAATCCATCAATGGAATAATTACAGCTTGCTGGGTGACACCTACCTCTCATGAACCGCTTTTAATAGCAGCATCAATAGGAAATGGTGAAAAAGGCGAAGATTCTTACCGTGCCTGCCAAGCCCTGATTAACGAAACCAAAGAATTTGGATTAAACATTCCAACCCCGGAACTTACCGAAGCCATACTTAAGGTAGGAACCACACACAGCAACGAAGTGGACAAATTTGCCGAAACCGGTTTAACACCAATGCAATCAAACAAAATTAGCGCTCCCATGATTGAAGAGTGTTTTATGAATATTGAATGTAAAGTTATCGACCAGATTACGACTGGTGACCATACCGTTTTTGTAGCCAAACCTGTTGCCGTATTTATGAACGAAGATGTGATGATTGACGGCAAATTTCCAGAAAAATACATTAATAAAAATAACCAGGTTCAGATATGTGATCTTATTACATTATGGAATATGTGGTAAATAATTAAAAAACGAGAATATCATGGAAAAAAGAAAATTAGGTCGATCCGGCATTGAAGTCAGCCCAATGGGTTTGGGATGCTGGGCAATTGGCGGCCCTATTGCCCTTCAGGGCATGCCACTTGGCTGGAGCACAGTGGACGATAAGGAATCATTAAAAGCCCTTGAAAAAGGAATAGAAATGGGCGTTAATTTCCTCGACACAGCGGATATGTATGGCACCGGGCATTCAGAAAAACTGGTCGGTCAAGCCATAAAAGGCAAACGCGACAAGGTGGTTATTGCCACCAAATTCGGCATGACTTTCGAACCCGGAAGCGGCCAGATCAATGATTTTGAAGGCGACGGCACGCCTGAATACATCCGGAAAGCAGTTAAAGACAGCCTTACCAGACTGCAAACCGATTACATTGATTTGTACCAGTTGCACCTGGATTCCTATCCGCTGGAGAAGGCACAAGCTACCAGGGATGCGTTGGAAGAGCTGGTGAAAGAAGGTAAAATCAGGGGATACGGGTGGAGTACCGATCATACCGAACGGGCAGCCTTTTTTGCCGAAGGGGAGAATTGTATCGCCATTCAGCAAATTTTTAACCTCTTTGTCGGGAACAAGGATATTCTTCAGTTATGCGAGGATAAAAACCTGGCCAGCATTAACCGCGGGCCTTTGGCAATGGGTTTGCTGACCGGTAAATTTTCCACAGCTACAAATTTACCCACTGATGATGTCAGGTCAATTCTTCACCATTTTGGTGATGAATACCACATCTTTTTCACGGAAGGCAAACCTGTTAAGGAATTATTGGATAAACTGGATGCAATCGGGGAAATACTCAAAAGCAACGGACGCACACTGGCTCAGGGAGCGCTGGCATGGCTTTGGGCCAAAAGCGAAAATACCATCCCAATCCCGGGCTTCAAAACCGTGAAACAGGTTGAGGAAAACGCCGGTGCTATGCAATTTGGGCCATTGTCCGGCGGTCAAATGAAGGAAATTGATTCCATCCTGCATAAGGATTCAGAATAATTTAATTTCAACTGTTTATCAGACAATTACAATTAAGATTTTAATGAACCAAAAATCAAAAATCATGAAAACATTAACCGTATTTTTAGTTTTATTCCTGCTTTCAGGAGTTTTCGCAACCAACTCCAGCGCACAGGAAAAAAGTGAACAGCTTTGGCTGGTTGGCACCGAAGTGATTAAACCCGAAATGATGAATCAATACATGGAAATTAACAAGGAACTTTTGACCATTTGCAAAGAGGTTAAATTCCCGTTTGATTTCCAGTTTTGGACATCGGGTGATTTTAAGTATTACCTGTGGTACCCGCTAAATTCGATGGATGATGCTTTAAAAATTGCGACAGCCTGGGATTCGGTAGTTGCCCGGTACGGCCCCGAAAAATTCAAACGATTTAACGATTGTATTGAATATACCGAAGAAAAATTTGCAACCGTACGGTTTGATTTAAGCTACGAACCTGCATCGCCACGGTTAATGGAAGACGAACGCCATTATTGCCGGTGGCAGGCTTTTTATTTGAAAAAGGGAAAAGAAAAGGAAATGGAAACGCTGGTAAAAAAGGCAAATGCAGTGTCTAAGGCGAAAAACATCAGCGATGCCACTTACATTGGTTACGGCAAAATTGGTTTTGAAATGCCTGTGATGATGTTATGGACATTTGCAAAAAGTGTAACTGATTTCTGGGAACAGGACAGCAAGAACTGGGAATTAATCAAAAACGATTTTGCGGATATCAATAAAGAAGCAATCACCTGTTTTCGAAAAGAGGAAAAGAAAGATACATGGTGGCTGAAAGATTTGTCGTATTCAAAAAGCAAATAATCTTCATATTAAAAATTGGTCTCGTTTATATTCTTTTGATTATGCCATCATTGTACCCGAAATATCAGGCCGGTCATCGGGTTTGTTCTGAAGCCGGGCTACATTAAACAGAAATTTGATGTTTAATTGATCGCCGTCAAAAATGCAGGTGAGGCTGTCGCCATGCACGGTTTCGATGAATCGCCAGGTGAGCAGCAAGGTGTTTTCGCCCTGCCATGTTGCGCTGGCTGCAACAATCGAATCAAAGTCAATCCGGCGCAGCGAGAACAACGAATGTGGCGCCGGTTTTAAATTCCCTTTTCTGATCCAGTAGTTCATGCCATTGGTAATTTCGATATCCGGTTTCCCGTCTTCCTTAAGGGTAAAAATACACTTATCACCATCAAACCGGAAGGATACAGCTTTCGCATTGAACTGGTTTTTATCCAGCAAAAATTCCTTTCCGGATATCCTGGCTGCTACGGTTGAATGAACTTCCAACTTTGGGGGATCATATTTGAGCGCTCTCAGGTCATTTCGGAGTTGTTTCTGTTCAATAGAATTTTCGGGAAGAGCTGCACCGGTCATTGCAGGAACCAGCCCGTCCCAAACCAGTTGCATGGTGGTTTTGGTGTCCATACTTTCGCTGGTGATTACAACCACCGCATCCTGTTCAGGCAAAACCATAGTGAATTGGCCAAAAGCGCCGTCGGCACGGAACCCACCGGGAGGATTCAGCCAAAACTGATAACCGTAACCATAACCCCAACTGCTGTCGTTCTTGCCGTTTTCAATTTGTTTCGAAGTAGCTTCGGAAATCCATTTTTCGCTGAGAATCTGCTTGCCGTTCCACTTTCCTTTCTGAAGGTATAACTGCCCGAATTTGGCCAGGCTTTCTGTTTTCATGCGCAAATGAGACGCTCCCATATTGACTCCCTCGAAATTTTCAGTCCAGGTTGCTTCAGGAATATCCAGCGGTTCGTATAATCGTGGCCGCAAAAACTCATGAGCGGTTTTTCCGCTAACTTTTTTGACAATGGAACTCAGCATATAGCTGGCTCCTGAATTGTACATGAACTGGGTGCCCGGCTTAAAAACAACAGGCTGGTTTAAGAATGTTTTTTCCCAGCGAACTCCGTCCGGTGAAGCTTCGAGTATCATGATGGAATCTTTGGCATGACCGACCGACATCATCAGCAAATGCTTTACTTTTAGGGCAGCAAGGTTCTCACTGATTTCAGCAGGATGATCATCCGGGAAAAACTGGATTACCGGATCATCAACAGATAGCAACCCTTCGGTTACGGCAAAGCCAATAGCTGTGCTGGTGAAACTTTTACTCAGCGAATACAATTGCATCCTGTGTTCCGGCGAATAAGGCGCCCACCAACCTTCGGTAACCACATGGCCATGACGAAGTATCATTAGGCTGTGGAATTCCTGTTTGCTCTTTGAAACGATGTCCAGAAATTTCAGGATAGAGGTTGAGGATATTCCTTGCTTTTCAGGCGTACTGCGTGGTAATACATATAGTTTCGGGGAGGTTCCGGCCTGACTGAAGCCTGGGAATGCGGTCATTAATCCCAGGCTTGCTGCGCCAAGTCCTGCGTTTCTGATGAAAAGTCGTCGGTTTATCATGGTTTATCGTTGTTTGGTTAGTTTATTTAGCCTTTTCCAAAATTCCGCTGGCGGCAGGCTTCAAATACCACGACCGCAGCAGAGGTTGAAACATTCATGGAGTCGGCGCTTCCCTGCATGGGGATAATGATGTTTTGATCGGCAGCCACGATCCATTTGGTAGTAATGCCTTCCGATTCGGTTCCCATCACAATGGCCGAAGGTTTTGAAAAATCAACTGCGGTATATGGAACAGCCGCTTTCAGATAAGTACAATAGACAGAGATATTTCCTGATTTCAACCAGTCAATCGCTTCGTCCGAATTACATACCGCCAAAGGAACGCTAAACAAACAGCCGATGCTCGAACGTACTACATTCGGGTTATAAATATCGGTTTGAGGATCGCAAACAATCACGGCGTCAATCCCGGCAGCATCCGCAGTCCGGAGAATGGCGCCCAGGTTTCCGGGTTTTTCAACCGACTCCAATACGAGCAGAAGAGGGTTTGGATTCAGGTTTAAATCCATCAGGCTATGGCTTTTCGGGCGTGCAAGTGCAATGATTCCACCACTTCCTTCGCGATAGGCAATTTTTTCGAATACTTCTTTTGAAACCGGATACACTTCAACATCGTGATTGATTCCTGCGGATAAGGCTTTAAAATGCACTTCAGAAATCAGATCGGGACAAACAAAAATTCCGGCAAACTGATAGTTATGCGTGATTGCCTGAACATATTCCTTCGAGCCTTCAAGCACGAAAACATTCTGTTCCTTTCGTTCCTTTGCTTTTTGAAGGTGAATAAAATTCTTTATCCGTGGATTTTGAACACTGGTTATCGTGTCTCGAAAAAGCATAACATGAGGATTAAAATCAGCCGATAAATTTAGCTTAAAATCAATTACTTTTGGAAGCTGAAACCTATTAAAATACAAATGATTATTCTTAAAGCGGAAGGTTGGAAAGATTACGAACTCATTGATTGTGGCAGATTTGAAAAATTGGAACGATTTGGAAAGTATTTCCTTATCCGTCCCGAACCTCAGGCCATCTGGAACAAACGGCTTCCGGACGAGGACTGGCTGAACTTGGCCAATGCCCGCTATGTGAGGGAAAAACAGAAAAAAGCCTACCGATTTGCTGATGAAGAAAACGGCGGCTGGACCTTCTTCAAAAAGATGCCTGAAAGCTGGGTGATTTCTTATGGACTGGGCGATGTAATTCTGAATTTTAAACTGAACCTGACCACCTTCGGGCATATCGGCGTTTTTCCGGAACAGGCCGAAAACTGGAAATACATTTTTGAAAATGTCCAGAAATCAGGCGTAGGGTGTAAAGTACTGAACCTGTTTGCCTACACCGGAGGCGCTTCACTGGCTGCTAAAGCTGCGGGCGCCGATGTAACCCATGTGGATGCCGTAAAAAATGTAATAACATGGGCTCGTGAAAACATGGAGCTCTCCAATCTAAAAGATATCCGCTGGCTGGTGGAAGACGCCCTTAAATTTGTCAGGCGCGAAGTTACCCGGGGTAAAAAATACCAGGGAATCATTCTCGATCCTCCAGCTTATGGTCGTGGACCGGCGGGTGAAAAATGGGTTTTGGAAGAAAATTTTAATGAACTGATGAGCCTTTGCGCACAGCTTCTGGACGGAGCGGGCAGCTTCCTTGTGCTGAACCTGTATTCACTTGGATTTTCATCGCTTATTGGCAACAACGTGGCTGAAAGCTATCTGTCGGCCTCCGAAAAAGAATACGGCGAATTCTACCTGCTTTCGCAAACCGGAATTCAGCTTCCGTTGGGTACCTTTTTACGTTCAAAATTGTGACGGATACGTATCAACAAACGATATGCAACATCAATATATTAATGAAGTTTACAGCAAAAAAAAATAGTACACTACTCGAACTTATTCTCGCCTATCACGCCGGAATGTCGAATTCGAAAGCGAAAAAACTAATCGAAAACCACACCGTAAAATGCGGCGAAAGAACACTGAAACGCCCGGATGAGGCCATTGCTGAAGGACAGATTGTTGAGTTCCTTCCAAAATCGCTGGAACGGGCTGTAAAACTCGATGGATTTCAGCTAAAGATTGTACACGAAGACCAGTGGCTGTTAGTGGTTCATAAACCTCCAGGTATTGTTTCGAGTGGCGACACAGCCATCGAAGGCCAGACGCTTTTTTCGCATGTGCGTAATTATCTGCGCGACCGATATGGCAACCGCGAGCAGCTTTTCGCGGTTCACCGACTCGATAAAGCGGTTGAAGGCCTGATCATTTTTGCCCGTTCAGAAGAAGTGAAGGAATTATTTCAGGAAAACTGGAAGTCGGTCAACAAGTATTATCTGGCGCAAACCATCGCCATTCCTGATAAGAAGGAAGGAATTATTCGAAGCTGGTTACGCGAAGAAGCCAACATGAAAATGGTTTCCTACGATCACGAAGTTCCGGGTTCAAAAGAGGCAATTACCGAATACCGTGTATTAAAGACCTTTCATTCCATGGCTCTGCTCGAGATTAAACTCGATACCGGCCGGAAAAACCAGATTCGAATCCATCTTTCTTCAATCGGGTGCCCCATTGTGGGCGACCGGCGATATAACGAGGATGGCAGAACCGTGAATTACATTAAACTGCTTTCCTACAAACTTGAGTTTGAACATCCGATAACCCGGCAACAGTTGTCGTTTAAATTACCCATCCCCGGAAGTTTTCAGAGGTAAAAAAGGCTGAACTTTACAGATCAGCCTCCTTCAGAACTAATATTTACCGGATCATCCTTCAGTCAGAAAGATGTATCGAATAACAACCAGACAAAACAAAAGGTACATCATCCAATGTACATTTTTTGCTTTTCCGGTCAGTACTTTTAACAAGGTATAGAAAATAATTCCGGCGGCAACTCCATTGGCAATGCTGTAGGTAAACGGCATCATGATGATACACATGAAAGCAGGCAAGCCTTCGGTAAAATCCTCAAAATTTATTTCCTTAATCGCTGAAACCATAAGTAAACCTACAATGATCAAAGCCGGGGCCGTAGCCGCATTTGGAATTAAGGTAGCCAGCGGGGCAAGAATAAGGGCAAACAGAAACAACAAACCGGTGGTTATCGCCGTAAGCCCTGTACGGCCACCTTCGCTGATACCGGCAGCGCTTTCAACGTAAGCGGTTACTGTACTGGTTCCCATTAAAGCGCCAAATGAGACTCCGAACGCATCCACCAACATGGCTTTCCCAATTTTTGGGGAGTTGCCGTCCTTATCAATCAGGCCTGCTTTATTGGCTGTTCCAACAAGTGTCCCGAAGGTATCGAACAACTCAACAAAGGTGAAAGTAAAAACTACAGTCCAGATCCCCATGCTCAAAGCGCCTTTGATGTCGAGTTCGAAAACAGCCAGGTTGGAAAAATCAGGAAGTGAAAAAGGAGAAAAACCTTCGGCAATTTTAGTAACACCCATCGGGATTCCGATGATAGTGGTTACGATAATACCAATAAGCAGTGAACCTTTTACGCGTAAAGCCATTAGTGAAGCAGTAATCAAAAGTCCAAGCAGGGTAAGCAACATCGCCGGATTTTTAAGGCTACCCAAACCAATGTTCCATTCGAAGAACAACAAGTTCGCCTGTCCTTTGGTAGCATTTAAATGCTCGAGGGTCGGAGGTATTACGTTGGCCGAAACAGCCATAATTTCAGAAAGTTTCAATCCAATGATCGTGATGAACAGCCCGATACCAACAGTAATTGCAACCTTCAACGAATGGGGAACTGCAACTACAAGTATTTGGCGGACTTTGGTAATGGTGAGCAGGATAAAAATAATTCCTGAAATGAAAACCGCTCCCAGTGCAACTCTCCACGGCATTCCTACTCCGGCCAGGGCAAGGGTAGCAAAAAAAGCATTGAGTCCCATGCCCGGAGCCAGTGCAATTGGGAAATTGGCAACCAAACCCATCGCGATGGTGACAAAACCTGCGGCAATGGCAGTAGCAAAAAACACTGCATTTTTGTCCATTCCGGTAGCCGATAAAATATTCGGGTTCAGGAACAGGATATAGGCCATGGTCATGAAGGTTGTAATACCAGCGATGATCTCGGTACGTACAGTCGTTTTATTCTCCTGAAGCTTGAAAAATTTGGTTATAAATTCCATATTGGTTCAGTTTAGAAAGTGTATTTCAACGAAGCGCTTGGATTGATCATGAACCCTGGATTCCCGGCAAAATTGTTGCTGATTTCAATTTCTGAACCGGCAGCAAATTTTGGAGTGAAGTTATACCAGAGCTGTGGTTCGGCCAGGAAGATGTATTTCTTTGATTGGAAATTACGTTGGAACCCATCGTTTGAAACCGTGTGTGTTTCTTTCCAAAAGTCGGCAAAACCGTTAAATCTCATTTTACCTTTGGCAAAATTGAGGTACCACACAGCGGTCAACTGGAAGTTGTTTGGTTTGTCATCTGGAGTATTGGCAATGTTCTTGTAAAGGACTTTCAGGGAGATTCCTTTCGAAAAATCCTGCGCATTCCACGAATAATCAACCCCGGTTAACCAGGCATTGCTTATCGAATGTCCTTCGTAAGTTCCCGGGACTTTTGGGGCTTCTGCATACTTTTGAAACAATCCGCCATTGTATTCAACATGCCAACTGAAAGGTGATTTGCCTAATTTAAAACAACGGGCAATTTCGAAATAAGACAAGGAAGGGGCTTTGGCCACATCATTTCCTCCGTAGTCGAAGTCTATAAAGAAAAAGGTATTGCCGGTTTTATCTGGCCTGAACATTTCAACAGTACTGGTCAGATAACCACGGCCATTACCCATGTCGTAGTGTAACTGAACATTCTGACTAAATGCCACAAAGGTTATTAAAAAAGCAATACAAGCAAGGACTAATTTCTTCATAATCTAATCTTTAAGTTTAGTGTGAGTTTGAAAGGCCAAAAATAGTTAAAATAGCATCCCTGAACCTTGAATTGCTATTTGTCAACCCAATTTGTTACCAACATTTTTCAAACATACAACCTAAATTGAAATCCAACTGATTAGCTAAAGTTAGCCTGAATGCTTTGAATTATTTTTTATATCTTCATCCGCAATTTGTATCCAAAAATCATTCTATCCTGTTCAGGAGCAATCCTAAAACATCTAATATTCTTTAATCCTTTGAATTCAAATACAATGACACAGATTTCCAGAAGAAAGTTTATTCAGACCGGTCTCATAGGGGCGGCTGCTATATCTGCCGGCTTTTCAAATGTGAGTTATACCGGTTCTAAAAATTTACAGATTGATCGGGTAAGCCTTGGCAAAACAGGAATAAAGGTGCCGCGTCTGGCGCTCGGTACCGGAACTCATGGTGGAAACCAGTCATCTGATATGACACGGATGGGAGTTGAAAATTGGGTGAAAATTGCCCGTCATGCCCACGAGCGGGGAATTAGCTTTTATGATGCTGCCGATTTGTACGGATCGCATCGCAACGTAAAGGAAATCCTGAAAGAAGTGCCCCGCGAAAAGGCAACCTTGCTAACCAAAATCTGGACACGTCCGGAGAATTGGAATAAGGATTTACCAATGAAAACCATTGACCGGTTCCGGTCAGAAACCGGTTCGGATTACTTCGACATCATGCTCTTGCATTGCATGACCAACGGAACCTGGCAGGAGGAGAAGAAGCCATACATCGAAGCGCTTTCGGAAGCCAAACAAAAAGGGATAATCAAAACGGTTGGCGTTTCGTGCCATAATTTTGAAGCGCTGAAACTGGCCGTTGACGATCCCTGGGTGGAAGTAATCCTGGCCCGTATCAATCTTGAAGGGTTGGTCATGGATGCTACCACTGAAGAAGTAATGGCAGTCCTGAAAAAAGCTCACGACAGCGGAAAAGGAATCATCGGAATGAAAATTTTTGGGGAAGGAAAAATGTCAGAGGAAAGCAGACGTGAGACTTCGCTGAAATATGTGATCGGAAGCAGGAATGTGGACTGCATGACCATCGGGATGACTACCATCGAGCAGATTGACGAGAATGTGAACCGGATCATGCGCATAGTGAAAGGGTAGCCTCTCCCCGGCCCTCTCCAAAGGAGAGGGAGTTTTACCAGTTGCAGGAAGAATGTAAATTTACAAATCCGTAACTCCTGACCCGTAACATAAACAATATGAACCGGAACAAACTTATCGGGTTATTTGCCCATGCCTTTCGTGAAAACTGGTTCTTGCCAGCATTCTCCGATTTTCAGGGTCCGACTATCACTTATGGCGAAGCTGCCCAAATGATTCGCCAGATTCATTGCTATTTTAGAGAGTCAGGCATTCAAAAAGGCGATAAAATAGCCATTCTCGGTCGCAATTCGTCCAATTGGGCCATCGCATTTCTGGCTGTTTCGGGTTACGGGGCAGTTTCAGTACCAATTTTGCCTGATTTTAATTCGGAAGATATTCATCATATCCTCAATCATTCCGAATCAGTATTTCTTTTTGCGGCTGATGGATTATTTGAAAAGCTGGAAGTCTCAAAAATCCCAGCAATAAAAGGGATGGTGAGCCTGACAAACTTTTCAGTATTAACATTTAAAAACCGGGAAGATATTAAACGCTGGAACTCCAGTTTTACTGAGGAACATGCCGGAAAATCGAATCCCGAGAATTTTGAACTTGATGAATTTGAGGACGAAGAACTTAGCGTAATTTCCTATACCAGCGGAACTTCAGGATTTACCAAGGGAGTAATGATCCCGGCCCGCAGTTTATTATCGAACATCGTATATGCTCAGGAACACATGCCTTTAAAAGCCGAAGACCGCATAGTTTCCTTCCTTCCAATGGCGCACGTTTTTGGGTTATTATTCGAATTTTTGTTCCCCGTTTCAGTAGGTTGCCATGTGACTTTCCTGACCAAACCGCCCACTCCCCAATTAATCGTCAAAGCATTTCAGGAAGTTAAACCCAACCTGATTCTATCGGTGCCATTGGTCATCGAGAAAATTTACAGGAAGAGGATTTTGCCTGCACTTGAAAAACCTATGGCGAAATTTTTGCTCCAGGTTCCCGGAATTCAGTTGCTGGTATATAAAAAAGTTCGAGCCAGTCTGGTCGAAACTTTTGGAGGTAAATTCCATGAAATTGCGATTGGAGGCGCTCCGCTAAACCGCGAGGTTGAAGCGTTCTTCCGGAAAATCAAATTCCCGTTTACAATCGGCTACGGAATGACCGAATGCGGACCGCTTATTTCATACGACACCTGGACCAGTTTCCGTCCTTCATCTGCCGGAAAACTCGTTGACCGGATGGAAGTCCGCATTGATTCCAAAGACCCGTACAACGAAGTGGGCGAAATTCTCGTGAAAGGAACTAACGTCATGCTGGGCTATTATAAAAACGAAAAGGCCACCGCCGATGTTATTGACAGTGATGGTTGGCTGCACACCGGTGACCTGGGAGTCATCGATTCAGATCATTATATTTACATCCGCGGCCGCTGCAAAAACATGTTACTGGGGCCATCCGGACAAAATATATATCCGGAAGAAATGGAGGCAAGGCTCAACAATTATCCTTATGTTCTGGAATGTGTGATTACCGAACGCGATGGGAAATTTGTAGCATTTGTTTATCCCGATCCTGAATTAATTGAAGCTGAAAACCTTGATGGACCCCGTCTGAAAGAAATTATGGCCGAAAACTGCAAACAGTTGAATAAAGAACTTCCCAAATATTCTCAGTTGAGTTCAATCATTCTGGTTGATAAAGAGTTTGAAAAAACTCCAAAACGGAACATCAGGCGGTACTTATATACTTAAATTGCTTATTCCCCGTATTTCAGTAAAAATTCGGGGTTGATGGCTTTAAAGCTCACCCGGCCATTATTAAAATACTCGTTCGACAGTATAAGGTCAATTTTTTCGTTAAGCGGTCGGATAACGATGCCTTCGGCCCAGTTCTCTGGGCAGATTTTGCTTTTAATGGTTGCCATTCGTACAATCTCGTCAATGTCGTTCGAAAGCTCGTATTCGGAGGATATTAGCGGAACAGCGGGCAAATTCAGTTTGTCCATTAAGTCAAAAAATGGCTTAAAGGGCAGGTATTCAAACTTATCGATGTCGAAAGCATTGAAAAACCGTATAGTTTGGCCTCTTAATTTCAGTTTGTTATCCTGAATGCCTTCGCCAATTAATTCTCCCTGAAGTGCGAAGTTACCATTTAAGGAGCGCAGTTTATTTTCAATATCCAATTCCCTTGCAACCTTCCAGAAGCTGTTTTCATCATCTTCAAGTAGTTCAAGATTTCGCGAACACACGCCAAATTCGCCATTGTTGATATAATAAGTTCCCGAACTGCCATCCACTTTTTCTGTGATATAGCATTTCTCACCATTGTACTCATCCAGAAGTTTTTGAATCACCTGTACTCTAGGTTCATCGGTTTTCGGGATAAACGATGGGAATTTGCCTTTCATTACACCGCTCAAACAGGCAGGGATTGGTGGTTCGTATTTCGAAATTCCTAAAACTTCGGTACAATCTGCATCTTCAATCAATTCAAAATCAGGTGGCAGAATTGTCAATGGGAAACAAATGCCCTGGGATATTTGGCCGCGTAGCTTTATCGTCCTGATTCTCATTCCACGCGGTTTCAAAAACTCAAATTCAGGCCGGTCGGGCATTAAACTGTCTATCTCGCAATATACGACCATATCGCCCACCATAAAATCGTTTTTTTTGACCACCAACTGCCAACCCAAAACTGTAGCTTTTTCAATTGCATCAGCTCCTTCAATGGGCTCTAATGCCTTTATTATCTGTATGCTTGCTAATTTCCTCATTTTACCTGAAAATTATCTGTTAATATCTGAACTTGTTACAAAGTAAAAATAGTGTGAAAAACTCATTTAAAATGAAAACCAGGAAATAAGTTTAACCCTATTCCTGAAGTTAATTCAGGTTATCCATCGCGATAATTTCGAAAGTTTCATTCTTCCCGCTTTGTCCGTTTCATAGGTTTCGGCGGAACAACGACAATTTCATAGCGGCATTCCGGACAAATGTAGGCTTCACAACCTGTACAGGCGAAACAGTTGCTGCACGAGCGTTCGGGCAGTTTTTTATCCCAGGTTTTTCCGCAGTGGGGGCAGGTTAAATTAGTTGGATTTTCAGAATTGGTAATCACAGTTCCCTGGAGTTATACCCAATGTGTATTTTTCTCAAGTTCAGGAGCTAACTGAGTCAGGTTAAGTGTTGGGAGATTTATTGGAGACATTCCGGACAATGTAGTTAGGGCAGCAATATATGCTCTAATATATGGGAATAGAATTGCTGGTGCATTGATATAAAAAAAAGAATGAAGCATTTTGTCGGAAACTTCACCTTCTAAAGAATAGGATGCGACGGTTTCAACCTCAATCAATAGAGACTTATCCTCATCCTCTATCCGTATGTCGAGAGAAAGCTCAAACCTACCATCTTCTTTAAAATGAGTTCCTTTTGGTTCAAAACTTATTTGGAGAGATTTTGGTGTTTCATCTGACTTCCGGCTAATTACAGACCGTAAGATGTTATATTTTTCAAATTTAAATGCTGATTTTATTGCTTCTTCCATCATTCTATGCTGCTAATGCGTAATTATTTTCACCGCTAAGGTATGCTTTGTCCTTAATATTCTTTAAGCTATAATCAAATAGTACCTCCACCATATAAGGCGTATAAAGAATAAATTCAGGAGAATTAATACTGATCAAAGAATCCTTACTAAAAAATAAAATACTTTCCGGAAAAAATAAGTTGTCAAAATCAAAAGTTAAATCTGCTTCATCATTTTGAAAAACTTTGTTTGATTCGAACTCGATTTTAGGCTCAACCAGAACCTGATGAAGGTTTACTTTTTCATCAAATTGGTAAGAAAAGGTAAAATTGGGATAAAGTTTCAGTAACTTCAGAAGTCCCGTTTTAATATATTCTTTGCTATTCATAGGTGACAGTTTAATTTCAATAAATGTACAAGTTCTGTTGATAAACGCAGAGATTCCTTGCTTTGTTCGTCTGTTATAGGTAAATCAAAATAATCAGATTCAGTTCTAATTTTTTTTAATTTCTTGATATTGTAGGTAAAAGTACGATATGCTTCTGTTGAACACTTTTTAATTTCAGCTCCCAACCGATTGATCACGTATTCATGTGTTCCAATTATCCCAGATCTTGTTTGTTTTAGCTGATTTAATTCTTCATCTTGTTTCTGGTAATCAATTCCAGAAAATTCCTGTAATGCATATTTGCTTAATTGAAAGGAACTGTAATATGAACAGTGCACACTTGGAGCATGAAGACCATGTTTAATCAGTAATTCTGCTGATGAAAGGTTGTGTTCTGATTTTGTTTTTAAATAGCTCACTTATTTGAGGTTGCAAATATATGATGGTAAAAATTACTAATCAAGCAAATATAAAGAATTTTATTTTCACGACCATAAAAACAGCCTTTAATGTTTAATGTTAAAAGCTCTAATCAACTTAACTATCCCGAAAAGTACAACCTGGGTAAAAATAATCGTTGCCCCGGAAGGAATATCGGCAAAATATGAAATCAGTAATCCGATAAATGATGCCAGAAAAGCGAACCCAACTGAATAGAACATCATCCGTCCAAATTCACGGGTTAGCACATTGGCAGTGGCCTGCGGAATGGTAAGCAGAGACAGAATCAGGATTATACCAACCACACGGATGTTCAGTACGATGGTCAGCGAGATCAGTACCATCAGCAAATAATTGAACAGGTTTACCGGCAGGTTGGAGGTTTTTGCAAAATCTTCGTCGAAAGAAATGTAAAGGATAGTGCGATAAAAAAAGGTGAAAAACAGGATGATGATTACCGCTAGTGCAAGCATCAGCCAGAGTTCGCCGGTTGAAACAGTCAGGATACTTCCGAACAAATAGCTCATCAGGTTGGGCGCATAGCCTGGGGTGAGGTACACAAAAATAATCCCGATGGCCATACCAAGCGACCACCAAATGGCTATAGACGAGTCTTCGCGTACTTTGCCTTTGCTGCTGAAAAGCTGAATGCCCATTCCGGATAAAATGGAAAAGATACCTGCTCCAACCAATGGATTAATGCCCAGATAATAACCCATCCCAATTCCTCCAAACGAAGCGTGGGTGATTCCGCCGCTGATGAAGACAATGCGTCGTGAAACAATGTAGGTGCCGACAATTCCGCATGAAATGGCTGCCAGCAGCGATGCCAGAAAGGCATTCACAAAAAAATCGTATGAAAACAGTTCAATGATGGTGTTCATGGTGTTCGTGTTCATCGTGTAACCTCAGTACGGTATGAGGAATATTTCCGTGGACAATAATTTGCAGCGGACAATTGTAGGATGCCAATTGCTCTTCAGTAATAATATTACTCGGGTGATGGTGCAAATTCCGGTTGACGCAGGCAATGGTTTTTACAAAAAATGAAATAGTTCCCACATCGTGCGAAATCAACAGAATAGCCATTTGCCCGTTCAGTTCTTTGAGTTTCAGGTAAAGTTCGCCTTCAAAATTGTTGTCAACGTAAGTGCTTGGCTCGTCCAAAACCAACAGTTCAGGATTATTCATCAAAGCGCGGCATAAAAATACACGTTGCATCTGCCCTCCTGAAAGTTCGCCAATGGCTTTGTTGCGGATTTCTGAGATGCCCATCTCGGCAAGCAGCGATTCAGCTTTTTCTTTTTCTGCTGTATTTCTCCGGAATGATGAGAACAGGGCAGAATCTGACTTTCCTGACCGAACCACATCAATCACCGAAATCGGGAAGCGTTTGTCTATCTGGTTAACTTGCGGAAGATAGCCGATATTGGTTTTACTGATGTGCAGGATCATTTCTCCTGAAATGGGTTTGATCAGTCCGAGAATGGTTTTGATGAGCGTGGTTTTACCGCCTCCGTTAGGGCCGATAACTCCAATAAAGTCGCCGGAATGAACTTCAAGATTCACATCGTCGAGCACTATGTTACCATCGTATCCGGCTGAAAGATTTTTTATTTCAAGCAGTTTCTTCATTTTTGGGCTGCTATTTTTTCGGAAATGTCCAACATCTGTTTTTCCCAGTTATAATCGAGTGGATCAATGGTAATCACCTCGCCGCCAATTTCGCGTGAAAGCTGCAATGCATTTTCAGCATCAAATTCCTTTTGGATAAAAATTACCCGGATGTTTTGGTCACGTGCCAAATCCACTATGGTTTTCATATGTTTGGGCGATGGCTCTTTCCCATCCAGTTCAAGCGGAATCTGTTCAAGTTTAAACTGGCGGGCATAGTAACCCAGCGCCGGATGAAAAATCAGGATATTCCGGTTCGTTAAAGGCGCAAGTTTCATTTCGATTTGTTCCGAAAGGGAATCAATTTTAGATATGAAACGGGAATAGTTGTGCCTAAAAGTAGTGGCATGTTCGGGGAAACTGGAATTTAGAGCATTCAGCGTATTTTGGGCCATCGTTTTTACTTCGGCAGGCGCCAACCAAACGTGTGGGTCAAAGGCTTCAGCGTGTTCATGACCATGACTTTCCTCTTCATGATCACTACCTGCTATCGGTTCAATTCCTTCAGAACATTTTACTATAACCAGATTTTTATTGATTTCTGCAAACTTATCTTTCCAGGCATCCTCGAAAGTGAGCAATCCGATTTGAAGCCATACTTTTGATTTGGCCAGATCTTTCATCTGGGAAGGCAAAACCGAATAGTTATGCGGGCTCGATCCGGGAGGTACCAACACATTCACGTGCAACAACTCGCCTGCAATCTGTTCGATAAAATATTTCTGTGGCAATATACTTACTGAAACCATATTGGTGGTTTCCTTCTGTTTCGGCTGACACGCAAACAGGATGATTGTAATAATCAGATAAAGAAATTTCTTCATATTCAAATTGAATGATAAACGGGTATTAACATTTTCAATCAAAGATAGTTCGATTTCCGGATTGCTGAAAATATTGTCATTGTTTGTCATTGATGGTCATTGGTCGTTATTGAAGTCTGCAATTTCGTTTACTATGAATGACTTAATGACTAAAAATGACTTTTTCTATACTGAAAAACTGATAACTGAGACTGATCACTTTTTTTTGTCTTTTTTCGGCGGAACCGGATCGTAGCCATGTGTTCCCCATGGATGACATCTGGATATACGTTTGGTTCCCAGCCAAAACCCCTTAAACGGGCCATGAATTTTGATGGCATCGATGGCATATTGCGAACAAGTTGGATTGTGCCGGCAAGAAGCGAAGGTGAGAGGTGAAATGGCATATTTATAGAAATACACCGGTAATATGAGTATCCATCCTAACATCTTCAGTATGAAATGAAAAAGAGTTTTCATGGAATCATTGCCAGACCAGGCTGTGGCCGGAATGGCGGTGTAACAGAAATTCTTTTAACAGCAATGGTTTTCAAAAAAGGCAGAGATTCCTGCCAGAAGGGTAACTTTTCGAGCGTATGTTTGAGCAGCCAGCTATATAACTCATCGTTATTACAATCATGTCGTCCGTGCAGGTAAAAAATAACCGGCCATTTTTTGTAAGGATCTTTACCGTAATCTTCCGGAACATGCAAAAGGTAGCTGTATTTTACCTCCTTCAGGATTGGTAAAGCAACTGCTTTTTGAGATTTAAAACTCAGTGAAAGGACTAAAATAATGCAAAAAAAGATATGTCTTTTTATGTTTTTCAAGCTTCTGTTTGATTTGTTTTGTTGGTGAAGCTATGAAAATTGAACCAGACAACCTGAACCATTAACAATTTTTAAATATTCGATTTTTCTATTTCTTTGTAAACCAGGGCGCTGGCACCTACGATAGGAGCATCGCCAGGTTTTAATTGCGAAGGCAGGATTTTGATCTTATTTTTGAATGTTGTTAACAAATTCTGCTCCATACTTTCTTTGGTAGGTTTGAAAATATAGTCGCCTGCAGCGGTTGGTCCACCAAACATGAAGATGGCTTCGGGACTCAGGTGGTGGGCAGTATCGGCAAAACTGATTCCCAACCATTTTCCGGTAAGTTCAAACACTTCATTGGCTATCTGATCTCCTTTTTCAGCGGCTTCAAAAATCGCTTTTGAATCGAGTTCGTTAAACGATTTATTAGCCAGTAAACTGTTGGTCGCATTGTATTTTACCAACAGCTCAAAAGCAGTCCGTTTCATTCCGGGAGCCGAGCAGTATGCTTCCATATGTCCCCGTAATCCGCAGCCACATAGCCTTCCTTCAGGGAAAAGTGTGGTATGTCCGCATTCCCCGGCAAAACCATCGCTTCCATATACCAGGTCGCCATTTACCACAATGCCACTGCCAACTCCGGTTCCGAGAGTGAACATGACAAAGTTTTTCATTCCTTTGGCACCACCGTAAATCATTTCGCCAATAGCTGCCGCGTTGGCATCATTCGTCAAGGCAATAGCCTGAAGTTCAGGGAATTTAACTTTAAGTAGTTTTACTAAAGGAACGATTCCTTTAAAAGCCAGGTTTGCGGCATATTCAATGGTTCCTGCATAATAGTTTCCGTTGGGAGCGCCAATGCCTATTCCCAGAACATTCAGGTCAGGATTCACAAGTTTGGCTGAATTAATCAATTCATGTATGGCTATAGATAAATCATCAACATAACGATCTACATCACCATCTGTAGGGGTTGCAATGTTATCTTTCAGTATGACATTACCCAGATCATCAACTATGCCAATGGCGGTATTCGTTCCGCCAATATCAACTCCAATTGCTACTTTTTTCATCTGTATAAATTTTAAATTTTTATCTGATTTTACTTCCTTTTAATGCGAAGAAAGTGATGTATGCAAAACAAATTACAGGTAAAAACAGAGCAGCCTTTATGCCAACTGAATCGCTGAGCGCTCCCATCAACACAGGAACAACGGCGCCTCCAACAATCAGGGTATTAATAATTCCTGAGGCTACAGGCATTTCGGAAGGATCGAGGTCGTTAACACTTAGCGAGAAAATATTCGGGAACATGATTGAGTTGAAGAACCCAACTGAAAGTAAGCACCACATCCCGATTTGCGGAGGCAAAAGAAATCCGGCCAAAACCAGCAACATGTTTGTTGCACCAAAAATTCCCAGGGAAACATTGGCGATGCCTTTACCTAAAAGCATTAACAAGAAGTTGATTGCAGCGATACCGAAGAAAATGAACCCATATATTGGTTTCGAATCAAAAACAAATTGACCGTCGGTCACACCTGCTGAGAAGATAAACCAACCTACGAAAAATGCGAAAATTAAAATATACAAAGAGTATTTGTATTTTAAGTTTTTGGATAGCGTTCCGAGTAAAACCGAACCAAAAAAACGGCCAATCATTTGTCCGCCCCAATAAATAGCAGTCAGTTTTACGGCTTCATCTTTGGCCATGTTCAACAATTCTGTGAGGTAACTACTTATCTGCGATGCTGTTCCAACTTCGGCCCCAACGTAACAAAAAATTCCGATTGCCCCTAACCAAACCTGAGGTTTTTTCAGTGCCGACATGTTTGCAACAGTTTCATCCCCTTTGATTTCAGGTAATTTTATAAATAGGATTCCTATAGCAATCAAAACTACAATTGATCCGATTATAACGAATGGCATTTTTACGAAATCAGCAGCTTCCTGAGCAGATGCCCCATTTTTAAGTGCAAGAACTGCCGGAGCAAGTACCAGAATTCCGGCCAGATAGGGCGCTATGGTTGTAGCAACGCCGTTTAGCGCCTGGGTTAAATTCAGGCGGGCCGGTGCCGTTTCCTGTGGGCCTAAGGCCGCGACGTATGGATTGGCTGCCGTTTGCAAAAATACAACCCCGGTTGCCATCACAAATATGGCTCCCAAAAACAGTGGATAAGATAAAACTGATACAGCAGGAAAGAACAAATAACTTCCAATTGCCACTAAAAGAAGTCCGGCGATAACTCCATTTTTATATCCGATTTTTTTAATGATCATCCCGCAAACAAAGCTGAAGCAGAAATAGGCAAAGAAGAAGACCCCATTCACCAATTGGGCGAAAAAGTTTTCCCAGCCAGGATAAAGTGTTTTAAGATCAAAGGCCAGCTGCACCTGATCTTTCATGGCAATGTTAAAGTTGGTGATAAACCCGAAGATAAAGAAAATGGAAGCCATGAAGGTCATTCCAATTCTGAGGTTGCTGTTCGATTGCTGGGACATTTTTTTGAGCAGTTTTTAGTTTATAAGGATTAATTTGGTTTAAGTTTTAGGATACCGAACAAAATTAAAAATTTAATCCAATTATAGCGGGGTCGCATTTCATTTCCGGAAAAAAAAGAACGAAACGCCTTGCCTGATTCGGCCTGACATTCCGTTAACTATTATTAAACCAAAAGCTTATTATTTTTTATAGACCTTCACTTTTTTTGTCGGGTCTAAACTTGCATTTCGGTTATCAACCTCCCGTATCACATTAGCCGCAATTTCGGTAAATATTTTTCCGGTAATTGAGTTTTCATTATAAGCAACCGGATTTCCTAAATCGCCACCTTCGCGGATTCCCTGAACAATGGGAACTTGTCCGAGCAATGACAATTCAAGTTTTTCGGCCAGTTTAACGCCGCCATCCTGACCAAAAATGTAATATTTGTTGTCAGGAAGTTCTTCAGGAGTAAACCAGGCCATGTTTTCTATTAATCCAAGTACAGGCACATCAACGCCCTTTCCTTTAAACATGTTGACTCCCCGAATGACATCGGCCAGAGCCACATCCTGAGGAGTGGTAACTATAATAGCCCCTGTTACCGGAACGGTTTGCACCAGAGTCAGGTGAATGTCGCTGGTTCCGGGAGGAAGGTCGAAAAGCAAATAATCGAGTGTTCCCCAGTTGCCGTCTGTAATCAATTGGCTGAGCGCCTTCGAAGCCATCGGGCCGCGCCATATAACGGCATCTTCGGTGGCAACAAAAAATCCGACGGATAAAAAACTAACTCCAAATTTGCTGATGGGTTGTATTCGTTCTTTTCCGTCAATCCGAATGCCTGCAGGTCTTGTATCTTCAACTCCAAACATTTTTGGGATTGAAGGTCCGAAAATGTCTGCATCAATCAAGCCTACTTTTGCTCCTGTTTTTGCAAGCGCAATGGCCAGGTTGACTGCAATTGTTGATTTTCCCACCCCTCCTTTTCCTGAAGCTATAGCGATCAGGTTTTTTACTCCGGGCAGGATCGGGCGTTCCATCTGGTGAATGGCTTTTGCAGTGATGTTTCCTGTAATTTCAACATCCGGTCCTAGTTGAGTCAGGATGGCTTCTTCGCAAGCTGTAATTACAGCCTTCATATTCGGGTCGTCCGACCGTTGAAAAACCAATGAAAAGGTTATTTTCTTACCAGCCACCCTGATTTCCTGAGCCATATCCAGTGAAACAACATCCTGATCACTTCCTGGGAAAATCACCGTACGGAGAGCATCGGTAATATTTTTTGGTACGATAAATTTGCGGGGTATTTCAGTCATTATTATATGTATTTGGTAATAAAACAAACTATTCCATATCAAGTTCAATCATCGGATTCCAGAAGTGCCTGTTAAAATCAACAATCTGGTCATTAATTACTGAAATTCCTTCGGCTTCGAGCAATTCCTGCATGATGGTTGACGAGCCAAAATGGTGTTTCCCGGTTAGCAATCCGTTTCGGTTTACCACCCGGTGAGCAGGTACAAATCTATCCTGAACATGGGCATTGTTCATTGCCCATCCTACCATCCGCGACGATTGAACTGAGCCAAGATAAGCAGCAATGGCCCCGTAGCTGGTTACTTTTCCTGCAGGAATCAGGCGGACTACATCGTACACTTTATCATAGAAATCATTCATTTTTGAAGCTTTAAGTTCCAAGTATGTCAATTGTTTCGTGTTACGTGTTACGAGTTGCGCGACTTACACGCATCTCGAAACTCGTAACACTTTTACTGCCAACTGCGACTGACCACTGAATACTTTTTTATTCTTTCGCACTACGCCCAAAACTCCGGTAGGGATCTTTCTCAATTTCAACTTCAGGTTCAGTCAGTGGATTTTGATGGCTGAGCCTGAAGGCCAGATATTTGATGCTCAGTCCACGGTCGAGCCATTGCGTTTCGTAGAAGGTTTTTATCGAAAGGACTTCATCGTGAAGTTCAGTGTGATACAAATCCTCTGTTTTCCGGATCAGTTCGAACCGGTTTTCAGCGACCATGGCTTCGGTGTAACGGTACATAAAATTACTGTCCGATTTCAGATGAATGATCCCATTCGGGACCATAATCTGCCGGTAATTTTCAATGAAATTGGTAGCCGTCAATCGTTTTCTTGTCTTTCTCATTTGAGGATCAGGAAAGGTGAGCCATATTTCGGCAATTTCGCTTTCAGCAAAAAACAGCCGGATATTTTCGATATTGGTGCGCAAAAAGCCAACATTCTTCAATCCAAGTTCTTTGCCATGAGTGGCTCCAACCCACATCCGCGCACCTTTGATGTCAAGGCCAATGAAATTGTATTCAGGAAAATGACTGGCCATTTTTACGGTATATTCGCCCTTGCCGCATCCCAATTCAAGAATAATAGGATTTTTGTTCCCAAAAAAGGCTTCGGCCCATTTTCCCTTATACTGAAATTCTTCGGACAACAATTTTTTGTAGGATATCTGAACAACATGTTCGTAGGTATTCAGTTCGGCAAATTTGGATAGTTTATTCTTCGACACCAGTCTGAATTTAGTAAGTTTTTTCAATTCGGATACCTATGTCGCGGATTCCTTCCAGCACATTGTCACGCATTCCCTGTTTGATACTGAAGGTATAATTTCCTTTATGCGGAAAATAAACGCTCTTCTTATACAGAATATGGTTGTCGTGCAAACCGCCAACTCCGCTGCCCTTCCATTTGCCCGAAGGTTCGGCCAGGGTGAACTCAACGGTGTCGGTCCTTATCGCTCCGTCGGGCGAGCCAATAGTCAGGAAAAGCCAAAGGTTGCTGTAAGCATAGGTTCCCTTGTTACGGATGTTTAAATACAAATTATTGTTTTTAATGGTATCGGTAAGCGTAAGATTAAAAACCACGACCGAATCTTTATGCCATCCTTTTTTATCGAGTTCATAGTACGATTCGAAAACCCTTTTCCGGTCGCACGAAAAGATGCCAGCCATCAGAAGAATGCATAAAAAAAGGTAGAAAAATTGCTTCATGATTTTGGTTTAAATTTACGGCGGCGGTTATTATTGTTGCGTTTTTTATTACTTGTATTTTTAGGATCATCAAACCGGGTGATCATATCACGGTCGGAGCCAGCCTCAAAATCTAATTTTTCGACAAGTGGTTTGGTTTCATACTCAAGGGTGATCCTGCTTACTTTTTTACCTTTTTGGTTTTGCCTGATGATATCCTTTACCCGGTCAACCGGAACGGGAATAAAGTTGCCCGATTTATCGCCAATCTGCGAATACCAGTATATACGACCGAAAATATCAGCTTTCTGGTACTGGAAGGAACCATTCTCAGCCTCAAGGGCAATATTGGTTGGTGGAAAATCTTTTTGTGCATCAATATAGGAATCCACTTCGAAGTTGAGGCAACATTTGAGTTTTCCGCACTGACCGGCAAGCTTTTGAGGATTAAGCGAAATATCCTGATAACGAGCTGCATTAGTTGTAACTGAAACAAAATTATTGATCCACATAGCACAACAGATTTCGCGCCCGCAAGGTCCAATTCCTCCAATCCGGCCAGCTTCCTGACGCGCGCCGATCTGTTTCATTTCAATACGTATTCGGAAGGTATCGGCCAGAACTTTGATGAGCTGACGAAAGTCAACCCGGTCGTCGGCCAGGTAATAAAAAATCGCTTTGGTCCGGTCGCCCTGATATTCCACATCGCCAATCTTCATGTTCAATTTCAGTTCAAGGGCAATCTGCCTCGATTGAAGCATGGTTTGATGTTCGAGCGCAATGGCTTCCTTCCATTTTTCGATATCGGCCTGTTTGGCTTTGCGGTATATTTTACGGATTTCACCATTGATCAGCGTTACCTTGTGCTTTTTCATTTGCTCAAGAACCAGGTCGCCGGTCAAAGTTACAATACCGATATCGTGGCCTGGATTTGCTTCAACAGCAATAATATCGCCTGCATTGAGCTTAAGGTTGTTTACATTTCTGAAATAGTCTTTCCGGGTATTTTTAAACCGGACTTCAACCAAATCAGTCGGATTCGCAATGTTGATCACATCGTCCAGCCAATCGTAAACATTTAGTTTAGAGCAGGTTCCCCCGTGTCCGTTGCAACAACCGCGATCAACCAAATTCAGATCATCCATAATAGTAATTTTTGCTGCCCGAAAAATTTTATTTGAAGATCGGATCAAGAGTTCCGTATCGTTGCGAAATTAGTTATAAAACCCGATAAAAAAAGCCGCTCAGCCACCGAAATGAATATGCAAAGGACAAAATGATACGTAGTTTCAGGATGGATCGGTAGCTTCAATCTTTCAAATAATCAATCTGTACCAGGTCGTTCCAGATTGGATCTTTGGGAGGTTTTGCCACAATTTTAACGAGTAGTTTGGTCACCGGATGGATGAATTCGATTTTGCGGGCATGCAAATGAATACCGGCATTTTCGTTGCTTCGGGCAGCCCCGTATTTCAGGTCACCTTTGATGTGGAGGCCAATGCGGTTGAGCTGGGCGCGAATCTGGTGGTGGCGTCCGGTTTTCAGATCAATTTCGAGCAAATGGTAATGGTTGAGCGTGGCCACATGACGGTAGTGCATGATGGCTTCTTTTGAACCTTTGCGTTCTTTATTGTGGGCGTGCGATTTGTTTTTTTCTTCGTTCTTCAAAATCCAGTGGTGCAAGGTTCCTTCTTCCAGTTCGGGAAGTTTGTCAACCACGGCCCAGTAGGTTTTTTTCATGGCATCCTTGTCCTGAAACATTTCATTCAGCCGGGTAAGCGCTTTGCTGGTCCGGGCAAAAAGCACTACGCCCGAAGTGGGCCTGTCGAGCCGGTGCGGCGATCCAAGATATGCTTCGCCGGGTTTCTTATATTTGACCCTAACGTATTCTTTAACCTCGTCAATTAAAGTTACATCGCCACTTTTGTCGCCCTGAACGATCTCGCCACACGCTTTGTTTACAGCGATAATATGATTGTCTTCGTATATGATTTCCATTTTCAGCGTTTTAATTTATAAACAGCAAGTCAAGGTGTTCAGTTGCAGTTGGCAGAAAATGTTGCGTGTTTCGAGTTCCGAGTTAAACCGCATCCCGTATCCCGCAACTCTTAATATTGTTCTCTTTCGTTAGGAAAATCCAGGGACTTCACATCCTGAACATAATGGTTTACAGCGCCGGTAATTTCTTCTGCCAGATTTAAATATCTCCTTAAAAAGCGTGGCGAAAATGTCTGGGTTATTCCCAGCATGTCGTGTATAACCAGAACCTGACCATCGACACCGCCACCGGCGCCAATTCCGATGACAGGAATTTTCAGGGATTTGGCAACCTTAGCTCCCAATTCTGCGGGAATTTTTTCAAGTACAATGGCAAAACAGCCGGCCTCCTCAAGCAGTTTGGCATCCTCGATCAATTTTTGAGCCTCAACCTCTTCCCTGGCACGAACTACATAAGTTCCGTATTTGTTGATTGATTGCGGCATCAATCCTAAATGACCCATTACCGGGATTCCTGCAGATAAGATACGCTCAACCGATTCAATAATTTCTTTCCCGCCTTCGACCTTCACGGCATCGGCATGGGTGACTTTCATGATTTTAATGGCCGAGTTAAGCGCTTCGAGAGAGTTCCCCTGATAGGTTCCGAAAGGCATATCAACCACTACCAATGCGCGGGTTACTGCCCGTACAACTGATTTGCCATGATAAATCATCTGATCGAGTGTAATAGGCAAAGTTGTTTCGTTACCGGCCATTACATTGGAAGCCGAATCTCCGACCAGGATAATGTCAATCCCTGCCTGATCAACCAACCTGGCCATGCTGTAATCGTACGAGGTAAGCATGGCAATTTTTTCGCCTTTAAGCTTCATTTCTGCAAGCACATGCGTGGTAACACGCTTGATTTCTTTGTGGACTGACATAAATTTCGTATTCAATTGGGCTACAAAAGTAAGAATTTATAGATTGTAAAATCCGGTTTCTTTCTGTCAATTGATTTCTAACCGTTAAGAGTATTAAGAAACAGCCACCGGATAGCTAAATACTTTTCATTCAATCCATCAGTCTTTTCAGACGAACAGGATAACCATTCCCATGACCAAAAATCCGAGGAAAAATCCGGCATAAACCTGTGAGCCTGTATGTTTGGTCAGAATCAACCTTGCAGTTGCAACCATTCCGGCGATGAGAATGAGTGTAATCAGTATCAGTAAAGGATTTTCCTGAAGACGGAACGACAGGGCAAAAAAGCCACCCACCAATCCGCCAATAGCAGCCGAATGTGCACTTATTTTCCAATAAAGCGAGATGATCAGCAAAGCAATCTGGACGAGAATGGAGGCTATCAGAAACAACTGGAAAATGGGGAACAACGGAACCCGTCGGAGAATCAGATAGCCCAAATAATAACTAATTGAACTTAGAATGAGTGGAAGTACACGGTCTATCGCCTTTTCCATTTTGATATCAAATTTGGGGCTGACAGCTAGTATTCTGATGCTGAGCGCCGGAATAATGCAGGTTGAGAGGAAAACCACCAGCAGGATATACCGCTTCAAGCTCCATGGAATAACGGTGAAATAAAATCCCGAGTTAAATAAGAGCACAAAACCAAGTGTCGGGATCAATAGCGGATGAAAAATAATGGAGGTTACGCGGGCTGAAAGTGTCAGGATTTTATGTTCATTCATTTCATAGTTCTTTTCTCATTCGCGCGACCGGAATTCCGAGTTGTTCGCGGTATTTGGCTACGGTGCGGCGGGCAACGATGTACGATTTTTCTTTCAGGATCAAAGCCAGTTTTTCGTCGGTTACCGGGTGGCGTTTATCTTCGTTTGCAATACATACCTGAAGAATAGATTTAATTTCACGGGTCGAAACTTCCTCGCCGGTATCGGTTTGCATGCCTTCAGAAAAGAAATATTTCAAAGGGTAAATTCCGAAATGGGTCTGTATATATTTGCTGTTCGAAACACGCGAAATGGTCGAAATATCGAGCCCGGTCAAATCGGCAATATCTTTCAGGATCATGGGCTTAAGTTTGGTTTCGTCGCCTTCCTCAAAAAATTCCTTCTGAAACCTGATGATTTCGGCCATGGTCACTGTCAGGGTATGCTGGCGTTGGCGAATAGCGTCGATGAACCATTTGGCCGAATCAAGTTTTTGTTTCATAAAAAGCATAGCCTCTTTCTTGTCCTTGGAGACCATTTTTTTATTTCCCGCATACGATCTCATCAGATCTAAGTAAGTACCGTTAAGTTGAAGATCAGGCACGTTTTTCTGGTTCAGGCTGAGCTGCAATTCTCCCTCCAGGTTATCGAGCAGAAAATCGGGTACAATTACCTGATTCGATTTGCTCATGGGATTGTTATATGAACTACCGGGCTTTGGGTTCAATTTGAGGATTTCATCAATGGCTTCTTTAAGCTCTTCTTCGGAGATATCATGTTTTTTAATGATCTTGTCGTAATGTTTTTTGGTAAACTCCTCGAAATTTTCCTGAAGAATTTTAGATGCCAGGCAAGTGGAGTCTTTGCCTTTTTTACGCATGATCTGAAGTAGTAAACATTCCTGAAGGTCGCGCGCCCCAATTCCAGGAGGATCAAAATCCTGAATAATCTCCAGATAACGTTCGAGGTCTTCCAGTTTCACTTCAATGTTCTGGTGGAAGGCCAGATCGTCGGCGATGGAAAATAAACTGCGGCGTAAATATCCGTCTTCATCAATATTCCCGATGATATATTCAGCAATAAGTTTTTCTTCTTCATTCAGTTCCGAGAGGCCAAGCTGCTCAATCAGCGAATCATGGAAACTTACTCCTGAAGAGTAGGGCATATCCATTTGTTTGTCGTCTTTCGAATAATTATTGGTCGCCAGGCGGTAGTTTGGGATATCTTCTTCGTTCATGTAATCTTCCAGCGAAAACTCGTCATCCGATTGAGATTCGTCCGATTCATTGTCATAATTATCGTCGGTATCATCTCCTTCAATCAGTTCAAGGATCGGATTTTCTTCCAGTTCGCTTTTTATTCGTTGTTCGAGTTGCATAGCAGGTATCTCCAGCAACTTGATAACCTGTATCTGTTGTGGCGAAAGTTTCTGAAGTAACCTTTGCTGTAAGCTTAATCTCTGATCTGCCATTCGGATTCAACTTTTCTCAAAATTACGATTTTTAATCGAATGGTCTATCTTCTACTTTCAAAAAGAGTAATTGGATCAGACTTGTGGCTTAACCGGTCTGTTACAAATAGTAATAAAAAGACTTAATAATCAGAACTCATGATATTCTTTCAGCATGCGTCCATCATCTTTGACTTTTCGTAATTTTTTGGGTTTATGGTATGGAAATTCCTCTGTTGGATTACGGTAAAGATCTCTTTTCCTGAAAAGATAAAAACATGTTCCAAAGCTTAAACCTGAAAATTCTGAAACTGAAGGCGCCAGAAATGACAAGAGATTTTCAGTACCCAGGTATACTTGTCCGAAATCGCGGTTCAATAATATGGCCAAAGGAATGTTGCTGTACGTATTACCAATGATGGAATATCCGGTATTGACCGTCAGATTTTTGTCTAAATCAAAGCTGGCAGTAAGCGATAGAGTATGGTGATTCAGATCCTTCATCAGGATATACCGGTCAACTAAATTAAGTTTAACTTCCGGAAGAATCTGGTAATTAATACCTGCATAAAAAGTAATTGGTATTGATGTAGAAAAGGGAGTTTTTACCTGTGTCAATTTAAATTCATAAGAACTAGCGTCCATGAAAGAAATACTGTCGGAGGTTTTGGTTATGATTTCTGAACCTTTATCATATCCATTTGTAAAGCTTGATGGTTTGAAGCTATACATGCCATCAAAATTCTTTGAATTCAGATTTGATTTCCAGCTTATTTTTCCAAGATCAATTACACTCATCGAAAGTGATAGTTTGGGCGTAATTTGATATTTAAACCCCAGATCTATTCCAAATCCGGGATTTCCGGAATTCATTAAATAGTTTTTTAATGATGACTTTGAAATACCCGGAATGCTTGTTGTTGTTCCATCATTGTTTAAAATAGTTTCTTCGGGCATTGACAAGTTTCCTTTACCCCATGTTTTTAAGAAGTATTTGTCCGATTGATTCTGAATTGAACCGGCAATTTCAGAAGAGAAAACTCCTTTGCCAAAGTATAATTTTGCCCTGATTCCGGCTGAAAGTTTATGATGTCCAGGCAGCAATGAATACCCTATACTGTATTCCCTGAAGTGCAAAAACAAGGCTGGAATTCGTTGTACATCATCGAGGATTACACTTCTTACCTCCGGCAAAATCATAAATTCGCTAACCGGGCCTTTTACTGAAGCTGAAAATGCTATATTTTCCATAATCCGGAAATTCAGGAAGCCCATCTTTGAGCGAAAAGTAAAGGTCAATAATTCATCTTCCAATTTTTGATAAAAAGTTGGACGATTGATCATACTTTTAACAAGATCGATGTATTCATTATCTTCATTAATTCCTGAAAGTAATTTGGATACCAGGTTTTGAATTTCATTCTGATTGTTAAATCCGAAATTAGTTCCGGCCAGTGGAAAAATGCTGAAGGTGAATTGTTCTTTTGAAGTTAAAAAGGCAGGATTATAATTGGACGAATTAAATTGATTTTCGATGGGATAAAAAGCCATGTTGGTTTGAGCTTTAACATGTAATGTCAAAACTATTTGAAATAGGAGCAGAATAATTATTCGTATGCCTTTCATATCCAGTTTTCTGAAACTTGATCTCATATATCCACAAACGTCATCCATCTGGTTTTATTCTTTACACTTCAAATTATTCAGTTTTTAGGGTAGTTATTATAAATTAAACCTTTTTTGCCGACTGATTTGGGTTTCTTTTCTTTAAAATAGGGCAGATATTCCAATTGTGGTTTATATTTAGACGAATATTGAAATAAGAAAAAGCTGGTACCGAAAGTTATTCCTGAAAAATCGGAGAAGGTTGGAAACATGAATGACAGAAAATTATCAGTACCGATAAACGATTGACTATGATTCCTTGTATAAAGTATGACCAAAGGCATATTTGTGAAAGAATTGCCGATGATGGAATAACCTGAAGTAATTTCCATCTTTTTGCTTACCTTATAGCTAGCCGTTAATGAAATACTGTTTTGATTTAATCCTTTCGAACTGATATATCTGTCAACCAATCCTAAGTTTAAGCCGGAGTTGATCTGATATTGAAGCCCTGTAAAAAAGATGGTTGGTAAAGAAGTCGAATAAGGTGTCTGATCGGTTGTAATTTTAAATAATTCGTTCAAATTCACTTTTTCTGTGGAAAAATCGGGAGTTTTAGTAATAAAACCGGCTCCGCTTGTATCAATAAATTTCAAAGGAAACTTGTAATCGCCTTTAAAATTCAAGTTACTTATGTTGTGTTTCCAGGTAATTTTTCCTAAATCAGTTATGCTGGCCGAAAAACCCAGTTGAGGGGTAATTTGATAATTTATCCCTAAATCAATACCTGTCCCCATATTTTTTGAATTAAACAGATAATTGGCTACAGTGAAATCATCAGACATGGTGCCCGATGATAGAAGTGAGTCGGAATTTTGGACTAAATTTATTGGCGCTGAGAGTCTGGCAGGGCCATAAGTCTTTAGTAAAAAGTGGCCATTATTTTCTTCCAGGCCACCCTGAACATCAGAAAACACATTGGATTTGCCGAAATAGAATTTGGCCCTGAATCCAATAGTCAGTTTGTTTTTTATCATTTCTTTTCCGTAACCCAGACTGTATTCCCGGTAATAAACTGCATTTGCCGGGAAAGCTTGTCTTTGATTGGTTGCAAGGGTTTTAATTGCAGGATTCATCAGAAACCCGGAAAAGTTTCCTTTAAAATTGCCCATAATCTGTTCAACTTCTTTAATCCGAAAGTCAAAAGAACCCCAATCGGAGTTGTGTCCAAAAATTAGGATTGGTATTTCCATTCGCTGATAGAACAAATCGCGTTTTAGCAGACTCTTGAATACAACCTGAAAATCCTCTTTAGTAGGTGTGCCTGTTAAAAATTGTTTGAGCATATCCTTGATGATCGTCTGATTGTTATAACCGACACTCATTCCTGCCAATGGGAAAACACTGAAGGTAAATTTCTGCTGATAAGTTAGAAATGCAGGATTAAAATTAGATGAGTTAAACTGGTCATGGGTGTGATAAAAACCCAGATTGGACTGAGCCTTACTTAGTAATGCTATCACTAACATTATCGCCAAAAAAACCACTTCACGCTTTATTTTAATTCCCACTTTCATAAATCAAATATACTTAATCTGGCAGGTTATTTTTTACGCGAGAAAAAATCAACGTATGTATATATATGATTTTTATACCAATGTCGGTTTGATAATCGCCGGATAAGCGATCGCCTCATTTCTCCGGAATAAAATGATTTGACAATCTGCATCAGGTATTTGTTTATCCGATCAGTCATATAAACAAGGCTTTTGTTGGTTCGGTAGATCGTATATGATCTGAGGTTCAAATCATTTTTAATAGCAAACAATCTGGATGTTAAAGTCTCATGATGTGGAAATAAATCAGGCACGTTAAATGCTTTTCGGGCAAATAAAAAATAAGAAATAGCTTTACTCTTGTGTTGAATAAACGGGATGGTTTGTGAAATGTCGGTTCGTTTGGTTAGCAGGTAAAGATCATATAGATCGCGCAGAGGAACAAGTCCATAGCTGTATCCTTTGTCTGAAAGCTGAGAGTGGATAAAATTGTGGATAACCTTATGCTTATCAGAAAGAACAAAACAGGAAAAACCTATGTTTATGGCTTTCTTTTCCTGATCAATAAGGTCGGTATTGTACATTTTAGTGTATTCAATCCGGACAGGGAGCCGGTGGATTTCGACATCTACCGGCATACCTTTTTTAAATAACCTTGGATAATGCTTCATATCCTTCACCTCGAAGTAATCTGGATTATCATGAAAATATCCATCATTTTCCAATATTTGGGCTGCCCTTAAATAATCATCTTCCGAAACGAGCAGGTCAATATCACCTATCATTCGCTCTCCGGTACTGCTGTATAGATTATCCAGTATGTTTCCGGTACCTTTTAACAGGGTTGGATAAATTTCATGTTTATTTAAATGGTACATGATTTCCTGAACCTGTTTCAGAATCTTTTCATTTCGGTTGAGGTTTAAATGATAAACCTCAACCAGAAATTCAGCTAATCCGTTGGGTAAATGAGGAAGAATATCGTGTGAAATGAATTTTAGATAGATTACAGGTAAAACCAGATGATTACTGCATAACCGAACGAAGTTTTGACTGTTTGTCTCATCAGAAATAATCCGGATAATTTCCTCTTTGAAATCAGGATGATCATCCAAACTCAGGCACTTGGCGGCAAAAAAGAATAATTCCTTGTTAGTCATGATCAAAAAGTTTGGAAATTGCATCCAGCGCCTTCTCGTTGTTGGAATAGGTGAGTTGATAAAATGACCATTGAGCTACCTGATCCATGAAAATACTTGCATTTCCAGGATTAGGCAATATCCATGATTGATCGATCAGCAATTTGATGGCCTTAAATTGATCAGCTTTTTTAAACTCAAATTCGACAGTTGGATCATATCTGACCGATATAATTTCCTTAACAGGATAAGCCATTTTAGAAAGTTCAGTACCATGTTTAGGAGATAAATAACGCACAGTTTTCCGGGATGAAATATGTTTCATCGGAATTTGCACAAGGTGGGGATAATGCAATGATAATACTTCCATTGCACCTTGCTTGACTGACATTGCGGTAGGAAATGGCCAGGCCCGGATCAAGTTTCGGTCGATTGGAACAAAATCGTCAGAAACCAACTGAAACCCAATACCCTGCAGCATTGCAGCCATGGTCGTTTTACCGCTGCCAGATTCGGCTGGAATAAGAATAGTTTTTCGACCATTGGTTATGGCAGAAGCATGTACCGTCATTAACCAGAAATCATTGGTTTTATCGAACATCTCATTAATCATGCACATGTAGATAAATCCAATAAGCCGGTCAGTTTCATCATGTGACCAAACCTCTTTTACTTCGCCGTTGAGGCGGAATACAGTTTTATCCTGATATTCAAACAACTCAAAGCGAGATATTCTGGTGTTTTTTTTATTGGTTTCGAGATAGCTGATTAACGGGTGCAGATAGGATTCAAATCGTTGATTTTCGACTGAGAATTCTATCAGTTTATCAGCAAACAGGTAACGGCGGGTTGAGAAAGGTTTAAATTTTTTTGTTTTTAACTGAATTGGATAGTTCTCTGCACGAATTATCATCTCAGCAGGCTTATTCATCAGCTTAATGTTCGACCTGATGTCGTTCACGAATTGAAGGCTTTCATCCATCGAAAGCCCATAACGCAGGGCGAAATCAGAAGCTATGGTTTCTGCTTTGTATCGTTTGACTGTTTTCCTGAAAACATACCAGGCAGGTTCTTCAAGCTGAGTATATAAATTGCTGTTTTGAAACCAGACCAGATAGGTCTGTCCAATCCTTTTTTTTATGAATGGAATGGTTGGCATTCTATTTTTTATGGAAGATAATTATTCAATTATAATTTTCTAAATATATAAACAAATAAATTAAGAATTATTCTGGGATTCATCATTTTTGGATATGTCACAACTATTTGTATATCTGATTTATAAGGCATGTGTGGTTTAATTATTTGGGTACATTATTATCATTGTTTTTGATTCAGAGTAAAAAATGTATAAAAATTCTAATTATTTTCTTGTTTTTCTAGAAAATTCATTATCTTTAATCCGAAAATCTCATTTCATTAGTCTTTTCAAAATTTGAAAAATAATTTTTTATGTGACGATTGAATTTAGATTTAATACTTTATACTGATTTCTACTAATAAAAAAACATTGTTATCATCAAATTGATGTGGGTAACAATAGCTTTGCTGTATAAACCCTGGCCTTAAATCTCAATATTTCAATTCTATTATTCCAAATACTACCAGCTAAATAATTTCTATTTCGCAAATAATTTTATTTGGAACAAATAACCAATTCAGATTGATAAATTTTACAGGAAGTATCTGAAATAGGCAAGATGTAATAGATATTGAAAAACCGGAAAGAAAAAGAATTATTATAAACAGGTAAATTTTTGAATTAACAAACAAAAAACGAAGGAGATGAAGAAAGAGATCGAAATTTTGGCAAAGAAAGCGGTTACAGATATTGCAAGTAAACCAATATCCCGCAAAGAGGCAATTAAAAAAACCGGCTACATGGCTGTTTCGGCTGCAACAATGATGCTTTTACTGAGTAATCCGGCTGAAGCAAAAAATGACAAAGGCCCAAAAGGAAGTTATAAAAATACTAACGATCAAAGTGTAAATCAAGGAGCTACGAAAGGTGGTTCCAAAGATGGCGGGATTTGGAAATAAGATTAGTCTGGTTTTTAATAAAAAGGCCTGAAATCAACTCAATGATTTCAGGCCTTTTTTTCTGGCTGATAAATTGTTTACTAAAACTCAGCGTTTTTTGGGGTTCTTGGAAAAGCAATCACATCGCGGATGTTGCCCATTCCGGTCACAAACAAAATGAATCTCTCAAATCCCAACCCAAAACCGCTGTGAGGCACAGTTCCAAACCGGCGGGTATCGAGGTACCAATCCATTTCATGTATCGGAATTCCCATTTCATCCATGCGTTTTACCAGTTTGTCGTAATCTTCTTCACGCTGCGAACCTCCTATGATTTCGCCGATTCCGGGGAACAGCACATCCATAGCCGAAACCGTTTTCTCATCAGCATTCTGTTTCATGTAGAACGCTTTAATGTCTTTCGGGTAATTGATCAGGATTACCGGTTTTTTGAAATGTTTTTCGACCAAATAACGTTCGTGTTCACTTTGTAAATCGGTTCCCCAATCAACCGGGTACTGAAATTTTCCTTTTTTATAAGTTTTCGAGTCTTTCAGGATATCAATGGCTTCGGTATATGTTAACCGTATAAAATCGTTTTCCAAAACAAACCGTAGTTTTTCTACCAGTTCCATCGAACGTTCATCCATTGGTTTGTTCTTTTCTTCTTCCTGAAGTCGTTTGCTCAGAAATTCCAAATCGTCCATGCAATTGTCAAGTGCATCTTTGATCAGGCTTTTCAGGAAATCTTCAGCCAAATCCATGTTATCCTGAAGTTCATAAAAAGCCATTTCGGGCTCAATCATCCAGAACTCGGCCAGATGGCGGGCTGTATTCGAATTTTCGGCACGGAATGTTGGTCCGAAAGTATAAACTTCGCTCAATGCAGTTGCACCAAGTTCGCCTTCCAACTGGCCCGAAACAGTCAGGTTGGTTGCTTTTCCGAAGAAATCCTGTGAATAATCAATGGAGCCATCTTCCAGCAATGGTGGGTTTTTAGCATCAAGCGTCGAAACGCGGAACATTTGTCCGGCGCCTTCGGCGTCTGAACCGGTAATGATTGGAGTATGTAAATAAACAAACCCTTTTTTGTTAAAATAGTTATGGATGGCAAACGCCATGGCATGTCGAATTCGGAAAATAGCGCTGAAAGTGGCTGTCCGGAAACGCAAATGGGCGTTTTCGCGTAAAAATTCAAGGCTATGTTTTTTTGGCTGGATCGGGTATTTATCCGGATCAGATTTGCCATAGATCACTATTTCGGTGGCATTCAGCTCAACAGACTGGCCGCTTCCCTGCGAGGCTACCAATTCGCCTTTAATTCCCAGGGCAGCGCTGGTATTAATATCTTTCAGTAATTCTTCACCAAATCGTTCAACGTCTGCAACTACCTGAAGGTTATGAATGGTTGAGCCATCGTTTAGCGCAATAAAATTAACATTTTTGCTACCCCTCTTGGTTCGTACCCAACCTTTAACAACTACCTCTTGTCCAATTAATATGCCTTGAAGGATTTCCTTTATTTTCACCCGGTTCATGCTGTGCGTTGTTTTTCTATTTGTGAAGTGTACAAAAATATGTTTTTATAATTGATAACACCGTGGAGAATACTAAAATGCCTTTCAGAATATAAAAATTTAAGATTCTGAAGGATTAACCTTTATTATTTATAAGTTTTTCAATAGATGGATATAGCTGTTCCCATCTATCCTCCGGGATTTTGGCGCCCATCACTTCAACCACATTTCCGGCCAAAAATGATCCTATTTTACCCGCCACTTCGAGGTCGAGGTTTTCAGACAGCGCGTATAAAAATCCTGAAGCGTAAATATCGCCAGCGCCAGTGGTGTCTATGCTTTTAGCCTGGATGGCATTAATCCTGATTACACGGTTACCGGTTTGAATAATTGATCCGTTCGCTCCAAGTTTGACAACAGCTATTTTACACATACCGGCAATTTCCGATAAAGCTTCTTCCGGATTTTTACCCGTAAGCGCCAAAGCCTCTTCCTCGTTGGCAAAGACAATGTCAACATATTTGCGGATAATCTCATGAAGAAAATCAAGGTTGGCTTCTACAATGTTGAAGCTGGCCATGTCAATCGAAACCATCAGGCCATTTTCTTTTGCTATTCTCATAGCTGCTTCAATCAATGCATGATTTTGTACCAGATAACCTTCGATGTGAAGGATTCCGTAATCCCTAAAAATTTCGTGAGTCAGTTCTTCGGCAGTCAGTTCCATAGCTGCACCCAGATAAGTTCCAAACGTTCGCTCCGAATCGGGGCTGATTAATGCGGTTGCGTGCCCGGTTCCGGTTTCGCTAAAGAAAAAATGAGTATTGATCTGATTTTTCCTGAAATCTTCCAGGTAGAAATTGCCGAGTTCGTCGTCCGAAATTTTACCGATATAACCACATTTCCCGCCAAGTTTAGCTATCCCGTGTATCGTATTGGCGGCAGAGCCTCCGGTTTGTATGTTTCGCGTATTATTTTTTGTTTCTTTTTTTATTTCAGCTGAAAGAAATGCATCTACCAAAGTCATGCTTCCTTTAGGCAGTCCATATTTTTGCAAAACAGAGTCATCGGTAATATTGATCAAAACATCAATAAGCGCATTTCCAATCCCAAGAACAGATTTTTGCTTATTTGGCGCGCCAGTAAATGAATTCATAAAAATATATTTATGCAAAAATATTTTTTCTTTTCGGAAAAGCTACTATTTTTGCAACGCTTTAAAAGAAAGCCTTTATACAACAAGGCGATAGTTAAAACAGAATTCTCTAGTAGCTCAGTTGGTTAGAGCGGCGGACTGTTAATCCGTAGGTCGTAGGTTCAAGTCCTACCTGGAGAGCAGAGAAACACAATCAAAACCCTGTAAATTAAATGTTTACAGGGTTTTTTATTTTGCCAGCTAAAGAATAACTAAAGAAAAGTATGGTTTTATACAAGTTTGGAATAGTTTGTTTTTCAGGGCTGAACCTATTTTTTTTTGGTTTTTCTTCAGTTGAAGATTTGATTAATTTCAATTTGCATTGGGCTAAAAAATCCCAAAGTCTATTTTATGGGAAAAACTATATCTATGAATAGGAAGTTAGACTTCAGCTTTCATTTTTTATGGCTACCGGGGGTAGGTTAAAACCTAAATTCAACTTAAAGGTTTTATTTACAGGTTTTCAAGGTAGTTTTGAGCTTCAATGGTCAAATCTTTGCAATCCTGATCTTCAATAGTCCGGGTTTGAAAGACAATAGAGGTATATGTCTGTTTAACCTCTCCAGAATGTTCTATTGAATCTTTCAATCCTTCAATCCTACTGACAATTAAGGGATTTAGTTCATTTGCAGCTGCCAATGTAACACGTTGTAAACGAATACAGTCATGTATGTACTTAATCACGTTAGTTAATCGAATAGATTCTTCATCTGTTCTGTCTTTAATATTGTCTAACATTTGAGCCATATACTTCGTGTTAATACCAAGATAAACACACAATCCTTCAATCATAAACATCTGTTTAACTGGTCTGAAGGTTAATTTTCCGGCATTGTTTCCTCCTTTAATAACCTCACAAACTTCAATAGGGTTTTTATTGCAATGCTCAAAGTAATTCATTGCACCTTGCAATAATTCATCAGCAGTAAATTTGCGTGGTCTTCCGTCCTGTGTTAAGTTCAACATTCTGACATTCCAAATTGGTAGGTGTTCTTTGGTTGTTTGCACTTGTTTATCTGTATTCATATTGCGTATTAAGTTTTTCACAAACAAATATCATTTAAATCAATGGATATTCAAAGTTAATAGATAAATTCAATTATATTAATCGAAAATAAGTTGCATTGGTTTGATATTAATGGTTTAACTTTATATAAAATATTGGCTTAATATGACTAAAAACTACACAATGAAAAACATCTTTTACTTTATTGTTCTTGTTATGTTAATGGGTTCGTGTAAGGTTACAGAAATTACCCAAATACCTAAGAAGGAATTTTTTTCAGTATTAGATTTCAGAAAATATGCCGAAAAAGGTTTTCTAATTACCACTGAAAAATACAATGGAGAATATGAATCTATTGGCATAATAAGTTATGTGATGATGCCAGAGGCTGTTCGTCAGAGATATATAACTAATTCAAAATCTGAAAAACCAATTAGGCCTACACCAATTATAATTAATTGGAAAATTGAAGATGTTTATATTCAAGATGCCATTGAAGGAATATATAATCAATGCTTGAAAATGGGGGCTGATGCACTTGTGAATTTTAATGCTGAAAGTAAAAGTGAAGAGTATCTTTATACAAATCCTCCAGTTAATATAATAGGTTATAGACTTACAGGATTTGCAATAAAAAGGAAGTAGTTTTTTTTGGTTTACCTTGCAGCCTCAAGTATATTTTTAATATATCTGAATGAAAAGAAAACCTTTAAAAACTTCAAAAATGGCAAAGAATAAAGGTGATGATTTATGGGGAAATATTTTGGTATTTATCATTCTAATCATCCTGATTTGGATTTTCAGTTGATTGTAGAATTGCCATGTAAATAATAGTCATGCTGTATTTTATGCGCTATTTGTAGTTAACAGGGTCATTGCCAAAGCTATTGCCTACATAACGTGCTATTCTAAAACAAACCACACAAAATCCCAACTATCATGAAAACCTTTAAAAAAATCCTTGTTGTTGTTCTATTTGTTTTATTCAACTCTGTACTTTTTGCCCAAAGTGAAACCAAATCTGCAAATGTTATTAAGCAAAGATTGGATAGTACTATCAATATTGCTAATGGTAGTAAAAATGAATACTTCTATAATAATTTGGGACACAACATAAGCTCAATTAATTATGCTTGGTCAAATACTGTTATGAAGTATGAAAAGAGTTCTAAAAAGGAATTTGCTTATAATCTAAAAGGGTATTGTAATTTGATTCAAACTTATATTTGGGATAAAACATTATCTCAATGGCAACTAAGGGATAAGGTTGAACAAAGTTATGACGAAAACAACCAACTTTTATTGACCAATTCATTTATATGGAATAAAATAGATTCCAAATGGGATTATACTAATAAATCAGATTATGAAAACAGCTATAACACTAATAATAAACTTGTTAGTACTATTATTTATTCAAATAGTATAAATGCTACTGCTTTGAATAAAACAAAATTTGAATATGTCTATAATTCAGATGGAAAGATTACTTCAGTAATTCATTATGGGTGGGTTTCCTATGCTTGGAAGCAAGATAATAGTGAAGTTTTTTCATATAATGTAGATGGAAATATGACAAATTCAGGTGGTTTTGAATTAAAATACAATAATACCTATGCAATAAATCAATTGTTGATTCCACTATATTATTTTCCTCATTGGTCAATAATTCCTACAGACTTTAATGTCAATCACATGATTACAAGTTTTGCAACCTCAGACGGAGGAACTACAAGATATTACTATTCAACTATGGAAGTAACCGGATTATTTTTTCAGGAAGCTTTAAAAACAACTGTTTTTCCAAATCCTGCAACTGATTTCTTGAACATTCAATGGAATGGCAATATATCAGTATTGAAAGTTGAAGTGATTGATATAACTGGGAAGAAAGTATTTGACAGAATGATTGGAAACAATTCAAAAATACCAATTCAAGGTTATCCGGAGGGTTTATATCTTGTCAGGATTTTAGACAGTAATAAAACTGTAAAGACTGAAAAAGTATATTTTAAGTAAATCATGAATTTTACCTTCCAATCCAATAATGGCAAAGCAGCCTATTTTTTAGAAAATGGATTCATTCCTGATTCTGTTTTAAAATCTACTTTGCTTTGTAGGTAGGATAAGATTTCTTCCCCTTTTTGTACACAATAAAAAAGGTATGACTTTAACCTGATTCAATTTCCTGTTTGATTTTGGCTTGCAATAGTTCCGATATATCATATTCTGATTTTCCCTGATTAGTTATTTTTTTCAGGTTTTCACGAAGTATTTTCATTCTGGCTTTCTTGTCATCCGGTGAAAGTATTTTATCAGAAATAGCCTTTATTTTAGCCTTCAGTAAATCTTCAGTTTTGAAGGGGTAAATTCCTTCCAATTCTTTAAGGATAAGTAAAGGCAAAGTTCCCGCATTCAGATCAGCTTTCTTTTCCGGCAATGTTAATTTTCCTGTTTTCATAATGCTTTGGTATGTTGAAATTAAATGTTCCTGAAGTTGTTTCTTGAAGCTGGAAGCAAGTAATTCATTCAGGTAAACATTGCCCCTGAAATAGGCCTTTGGCTTCTTGTAGTGGTTTTCAATCTTTATGTAATGCCTTGTCCTGTCCCAGCCATAAAGTCTGCTTATTTCATCCTGAATAGGCTTATCCAGCTTGTTCTTTATATTTCTGGAAGCATCATAAATTTTCACTTTCAAAGAAGAATTTATAAATTCCTTTCCTGTCAGAATTTCCCCTTTCTTGTATTCCCTGTATCCAGTCCCAGGAAGTTTAATGTGATTTCTTAAAAACAGTTCTTCAGAAAAGGGTATTTCCTGAATAGTCCCAAATTCAAAACATTCAACCAATCCAGAATAAACATTGGTGTTTAAGCAACTTGAAAGATAATCAAGCCCTTCAGCCCAATCTTCCAATGATGAAAAGAAATTATGTCCATTTATAAAGTATGGAAGGCTTCCTTTTATTTTCAACAGATTTGTATTTGAATAATGCCAAACTTCAAGCTTCCGGCAACCTTTAAAGAAATATTTATCAGCCCCTTTAAAGCTTGCTTCCTTGTCCAGATAGTGAAAATTTAAGCTATCTTTGTTTAAGAATTTGGCAACTTCAATGTAATCCAGATTCATAAAATATCCCTTGAAGCCTCAAAAGTGGGGCTTCTTTTTTTTGTAGTTCCGTAAATAACGAAAGGCTTCTTCAAGGTATTCTTTCTTTCCCATACCTTTGAAAATATGAATTTCGAAAGTTGAGGAGCAAACATTTTCAGAGTAGATAATCAGCAAATCAAAGATTTTTGCCCTTTCATCCAGAATACCATATCCATAAAATTCAGGATATTCCGGTAATGGTTTCCAGATTGAAGTATGAATACTGCCATTATTCAGCCCTTTGTAAGCCCCTGATTCATTTTTTTTGTATTTAGCATTGATTTCATTAAGCTTGAATGAATCCTTTACTGAAACTTTTTTTTGTGCAAAAATGCCCCAGTTTAATCTTTCTGGAAGGATTCCACTTTGACCAGCAACTTTATAGAAGCTGCCTTTTGTTCCTGCTTTCAATTCGTACTTTAGTGAATTGTGCAAATTCTGAATTAATCTTTCATTCATAGAATATCCCTTTCTATTGATTAAGCAGTTATGTAATTCTTTTCGAGGTGGGCTTGAATATCCCCAGCCTTAATATAAATTTTCCCTGCGAATCTGGAATAAGGAATAATTCCCTTTTGAAGGTAGGTGTCAAATGTTTTTTGACAAACTTTAAGTTCTTTTCTGGCTTCTGGTTTTGATAGCCATTTGTTTTGATCAGCTTCTTTGTTTGATTGCTGAATTAGCCTTTTGATTTCCTGAAGTTCGGAATGAATTGCCTCAACTTTTGAGGACTGAATTAGTGTTAAATTTTCCATGCTTTACTGTTTTATAAATTAAATTACGGTACAAAAATGTAATTTAACTATCAGTATATAAGCAATTTAACTACTAATTAAATATAGAAGATTCAGGGTATTTATTTCGTAGTGATTTTCTGAATGTTAGGTTTTTGAAGTAGTCATTTTTTCATTAAGGAATTTTTAGCAATCTCTTTCTGGTAAGCCTTCAAATAACCTGAAATTGTATCTTCTTTTCTTGAAAACAATTTCGGATCAATCATTCCATGAATTTCAAGAAATTCGAAAATGAATCTAGCTTGGTCATTGGAATAATAAGTTCCTTTTTCTGCCTTTAAAGGTGTAAATGACTGAAGATAAACATGCAAACTAACTGCAATACCTTTAATTACCTGACCAATTTCAGGTCTTCCTCTTCTTATATTTATGCTTTTATATCTTTGGATTCTTAATGCAAAATAATCCCCCCACTCTGAATAATTAATCTCTTTATTTCGATAGTCAAGATGATACCAATCATCAAACAGGAATTTAAAATCATATTTTTTGAAATATTCGAATAAGCTTTTTTGAAATACCTCTATCAATTTAGGATTCTGAATTGAAGTTTGAGTCTTTTGTTTCCTAATAATATTTAATGAAATTCCTCTTTCAAAATCATGTAACAATTTCAAGGATTCAAGTAGTTCAATTTCAATAGGATTCAATAAATTCTCTCTGCCCTTTTCTTCCTTTTCTATTGTTAGCCATTCACAATAAGTGAAGGCCATATATTTGAAATCATGTAGCATATTTTCTAAATGATTTTTTTCAAGCAAGGCTTTCAGCTTTGGATTTTCAGGATAAGAAATCTTCCCTTCAGAAATATTTTTCCAATTCCTTTTCAAGGAAAGAATTGATTTACGATAATCAGGCACAGTCCAGTCAATGACTAAAACTTTTGCAATTCTTTCAAAATTGGGTTTTTCCATTGCTTCTGATTTTCTTTTTCTTATTCAAATAATTATTTGCAATAAAATCAGCTTCATCACTTCCCTTACTTGGTTTTTCTAAAAGATTAAAAATATTCAGGAATTTATATATTAGTCTGGCTTGATCATTTGAATAAACAGATCCCTCCTTTGCTTGTAATTTTGTAAATGATTCAAGATAAGAATGTAATGTAGAAACCATCTTTTTGATTTCATTGCCCTTTTTCGGTCTTCCTTTTGAAAAATATATTCTTTTGTATTGCTGAAGTCTTTTTTCAAAATATACTCCCCAGTTAATTTTACCATCTGTTTTTTCATCAAAAGTTTTCGGAAAAAGATAATTTTGAAGATTGACATATCTAAAGTCATTGGATTGAAGGTGATTAAACAGACTTTGTTTTATAATGTCAATCAATTCAGGACTTTTAATTGATATTGGTGTTACCTTTATTGCACTCATTGTATCTATTTTGATCACAAAATTTTCTTTTTCTTTATAGAAAAAACTCAATGCTTGAAGTAATTCATAAATGATTTTATCATGCTTCTCAATCCTTTCTTTTGGCTTATTATCAGATGTTTGCCAATCTAAAAATATGAATGCCATAAATCTAAAGTCAGGCAACATATCTTCTAAATCATATAGTTTTAATAAAGTTTCCAGTCCAGGGTATTCAGGATAATTAATCATTCCCCTAGTTATATCAGTCCAACTAAATATGAGGTCTAGGATTCTGTCATTCCATTGATAAATTGTTTCAATACCTATTTCATCAATATCGTTAAAACAATAATCAGCTTTTTCAAGTTCCTCATCTGTAAAGTATTCAAGAACCCATGCTATCCTGTTAAAATTTGGTCTTTCCATTGTTTCTGACTATTAGCTGAATACTGTTTCCATTGCCTCATCCATACTTTCGTAATCAAGGCTTTTAATATAGCCCTGTGTTACTGTAATATCAGAATGCCCCAGCATTTTCGAAATGTCATAAATTGAAATATCTTTCTTTCGGGCAATATCAGCAAATGAATGTCTGGCAACATGGCTTGAAATGCTTTTTTTAATCTTTGCTTTACCAGCAATATCTTTCAATCCTGAATTGATAATTGAAATTCTGCTTTCAATCTTCTTGAAAAGGGAAGCCAATAATTCAGGATTTGTTTTCTGGAAATCTTCAGGTGTTACAAGCTTTGAATAGTCTGCTTTATTATCAAGAAAAGGAAATATAAAATCAGTTTCTTTTTCCTTTTTGGCTTCATATATTTTCAGGATTTTCAGTGCTTGTGGAAGTAATTTTATGCTTCTTTCTTTGTCAGTTTTACCCATTGAATACTTTAGCCTTCCTTCTGAAATATTAACCCATTTCAACTGAAGTAAATCCCCAATTCTGATTCCGGCATTGTAGAGAGAAAACAGAAATATATTTCGGATATGGAAATGAATATCAGTATCAGGATATTGAAGGTTTTCAATCAATTCAATTTCTTTAATGTCCAGCCTTTCCTTCTTTGTTGGTAATACTTTCAGCATGGTATAGAATACAAAGGGATTTTTATCAGGTGTCAATATTTTGTCTTCCCTGATTGCTTCCTTCTGAATAATTGTCCTCAATGTTTTCATGTTTACATGAACATAGTTTTGATGCAATTTTTCTTTCTGAAGGTAAAGCTGAAAATCATTTAAAAATCCTGTTGTTACTTTACTCAAAGGAAGTGGTTTGTTTCCTAAAAAGGCTTTCAATTTACGAAGCATTACATTGTATCTTTCTGAAGTCCTGATTTGCTTCATTTGGAATTTCTTATCAGCAACTTCCTGAATATATTGAAGGAAATCCTTTTTAGCATTTTCATTCTTATCCTTATTGTCAGCCCTGTTTTTAATGATTTCGGAAGATATTTCTTCTTTGTTCACATTAAGACTGTTTTCAATGCCTTCCAGCTTGGTAATTAGCCCCCTGATTTCGGAATTGATTTTAAAAGCATTGGGAAGTAAAATAATATTGTTTTGCTTTTCCTTGAATGCTTTAATTTCCTCAACTGATAGTGTTTCTTTCAGCTTCTTTGTCAGGCTGGGCATTGATTCCCATACTTCAGCATTATCTTCATTCCATGCCCCTGAAGGGATTGAATAGCCTGTTTTTACATAGCTTGATTTTCCATTGAAGTAAATCCTGATATATACAGGATATTCCCCATTCAAATAAGGCTTGGGGAACAGGATAGCCTTGATTTTTGCTTTCATACCAGATTCATTAAAATATCCAGAATAAAGATACAAATATTCTTTAGTTGGCTAAATAATAACTAAAGAAAAATGTTACTATTCTTTACTTTATTTTTCTTTGCATTACTATTTATAAAGCTGATATTGTGTATATTTGCAGAATATTTCAGGGCATTAAAAAGCTAACAAAAGTAAGAATTACCCCCCTACCGGGAGAGCCAGACAAGACAAGAGGTCGTTTTCGACCTCTTTTTTTATGCCTGAACTTTTCAAAACCATGCTGGCAAGGGCGAGCACGTTGTTCGGTGTAGTGAATTCGTACACCGCTCAAAAGGACAGTTTGAATTTTTTAATTCCCGAAATTGAACCAACTTTTGACAGTCAGGCTCTTTCCGTTATCAGTGGGTTCATCCAGCGGAAAAGGAGTGTTGGTAACGGTAATATCCCCTTTGTACCCAAAGGTGCTGGGGAATGTACCCTGGATTGTGTTATTGGAATGGTCCCAAGTGATGTACCTGTTCCCCAGGGTTCGTATAACTTCCTTACCAGCGCTTCCGATGGACGTGGAAGTTCCGACCTGATTCAGTATCCAGTTTTTAACGGTACTGCTCCCGATGCTCTCCATTTGATGCTTCATCCTGTTGTAGGCCATAAAACTGTAAGTGTTTTTATCTTCATCAATCCATTTCAGCATCAACGAAGAATCAGCCATCAGGGCATAATCAGATATCGGGAAAAAATACAATTTACCCTTATGGTTAGCAATAGCATCGTAAGCGCCGGAATAAACCATCGCCCGCCGGAAAATGGAAAAGATCGGACGGCAGAATACCGGCCCTGTTACACTTGTAAATACCTTGTCGGGAATAAAAGCTTTCAGTCCGATGAAAGTACAATTGCTCCCGAAATCCTTTCTGATAATATCTGTCTCGTTTTGATGGTACCTGTTTGCTCCCTTGAAAATTTTCTGATAGTGACTTGTTGAAGGATATATTGGCGAAGACTTAAAATTTTGAGCGACAATAAGATCAACAACATCCGTCGGAAGTGATTTATGATCTGGCCAGTGAGGAAAACCTGACTTAATGGTCAGGATTCCATCAATGAATTTACTGAAAGTTTCATCTGTAGGGGCAATCAAACCGTTGTGTCGTAACAGGGTTTGATTAATATTATCGAAACGTTCCTTATGAAGATTAAATGCCAAAGCAGCGTAATTTAAGTCCCATAATGTATCAGCTAATCCCCCAAGCCTTGCCTCCGGTTGATTAAATGTAGCAGTCATGTTTGGCGCAAATTTTGGATAATACCAATAGACCATTTCCAGAAAGAGTTTATAAGTATCACCGTCCATTCCCTTTTCAAGTATTTCCTTAGCGTTCAGCATTGGGCTCACAACCCTGTCAATGATATGTACAAATCCATTTTCGGCAAAAATATCAGCCTGGAGTATCCTGGCTCCTGCATAATAAACATTTCCCGGTACATACACTCTGTTGAAATAGAACCTGTAATCTTCAGAAGTAATCCCATTTGAAGTTAAATACGCATCATAAAATATAGGTACATATTTTCTTGACAGAGTAAATACTCTTTTGTAACTGCCTGAAATAATTGAATCTGTCACGATCATTTCTTTCTTGTTCCCCCTCTTGACCCAATACTTTTCGTTTGGATTTTTCAAAATTGTCTCCCGCTTATAAGCGTATGGATTCGAATTTGCATCTTCCGGAGTTTTCCATCCATTTACACCCAGACTTTTCAACTGCTCAAGCGACCATGGATTCTGAATAATATGGAATTTGGTGATTTTTTCAAGCTCATTTAATGGAATGTCTGAAATACTGGCATAACTGTTTTCCGACAGATATAGTTTCATGGCTGCATCGGTCGGCGCAAAAACGCTCCAACTGCCCGAAACATCAATGATGGTGTCTAACCCGGTAAGTCGCAAACACTCGGTAAACAGCGTAAGGTTCTGCTGAACCGACACTGTAGTAAACAATTTTCCCGGAAGCCAGTCGGGTCTTTTATATTTCTCATGTTCAGTCAGCTTCTCACAACCCACGAACAGGCTGAAAAGTATGCCTAGTAGAAGCAAACAGGTCTTGAAGTTTCTCATCATTTATATTATTGCCAACGAAGAAGTAAAACTAGACATAACTCTTCCTTTTCCCAAAATGATTTTTTCTGAAAAGATGCAACCAAGTATCTTCCTTTAACCCTGATAATTTTGATTCAAGTTGCACAAAATAGAACTAATCTGTTTTTTCTTCCGATGGCGGCACTTCATTCTCCGAACTTCCCCATTCGCGGTTGGCTTCTGGTCCCATCTGTAGGATCAGTTTTCCGCCTGAAATCAGATCGGAATGGCTGAACCACGGTTTGTTCCAGTTCACTCCATTTAAAGTGGCCGACTGAATGTATTTATTTTCAGCCGAATTATTGATTGCTTCAACCTCGAAGAACTTTCCATTGCCAAGGTCAATCCTGACCTGATCGAACATCGGACTTCCGATAGTATAAACGGGCATTCCCGGAGTCACAGGGTAAAATCCCATGTACGAAAAAACGACAAAGGATGTCATTCCGCCACCATCTTCATCTCCCGGCACACCCATCAAATCATTCCTGAACCATTGATTGAGCAACGTGCGGATACGTTTCTGGGTTTTCCAGGGTTGGCCGGCATAATTGTACAAATACGGAATATGCAGCGAGGGTTCGTTGGCCATCGAAAACTGCCCCACATTTCCGGTATGATCAGGCAATTGAGCAAAAAATTCATATTTGCTTTTACCTAATGGTCTGGCAAACATAGCATCCAGATTTTTGACAAAACTTTCCCGTCCGCCCATCAGGTTGATCAGATCGGCCACATTGTGCTGAACATCCCAGCGATAAATCCAGGCATTGTTCTCGCCATAGTATTCGCGTGCACCCATTCCTCCTGAGAACACATAGTCGAAAGGCTCAATAAAATGGCCATCGCTATCTTTCGGGTGGAAGAACCCGGTTTTGGCATTGTACACGTTCCGGTAATTGGATGAACATTTCAGGAAATAGTTGTAATCGTCGGTTTTGCCCAATTCTTTGGCAATTTGCGACAAACACCATTCATCATACGAAGTACCGAGCGTAACAGCAACCGGCTGTCGTTTTTCGAATGAATGCACTTCGGGGATAGTTTCTTTTTCGCCAACTTTCAGGGCTGGAATGTACCCGTGATCGCGATAAAACCGGTCGAGTTTTCCAGCCGGTTTTCCCGACCAGGGAGCCAGCGTTTTTTCCATAATTGCGCCTTTACAAGCCAGGTATGCCTTTTCGAGGTCGAAGCCGCGAAGGCCTTTGCGATAAGCGTCAATTACCGAAGCTACGCCATGGTTGGAATTCATGCGCCGGCTATCGCCCGTAATTTCAGGAAAAGTAGGCCACCAGTTGTGTTCCATTTGTCCCGACATTTCGACAAACGAATGAAGGATATTTTCTTCTTTCTTCTTATCAATCAGTACCCTCAGCGGATGGTGTGCCCGGTAAGAATCCCAAATCCAGTCGTCGGTAAAAAACGGAGTACCGTTGTCTGAATGAATAGCTCCGTCGAATCCGCTGTAATACCGGCCATCTTCCGAAATGCAGACAGGCCGTTCGAAAGTGCGGTATAACGAGGTGTAGAAGGCTGTTTTTTCATTTTCTGAACCTCCCGTAACCGCGATTTTACCAAGCGATTCGTTCCATATTTTGCGCCCTTTTTGTTGCACGGATTTAAGATCGTAATCCTGAATTTCACGGTTCAGGTTTTTCCTGGCCTGGGCTTCATTGATAAACGAAATTCCATAGCGCAAACGAAGCGTTTTTATTCCTGTTGTATATTTCAATACCATGCAGGCATTTTTACCTGTGGCCTCTGTTTCGTTTGCCAGTCGGGTTTCTTGAAGTACTGAAATACCTTCAGGAGTTTGATCAGGCTTCAGGTATAAATAAACACGCGTATTGTTTTCGATCAATTGAAAACCAGAAACCGCTTCCCCATCCCATTTCAAGCTTCCATTCCGTGAGTTCAGCATCAGATATGCCGGACCTTCCTGCATGAAATTCAGCTCATATAAAGCGGACTGGTGTGCCACGGCAAATTGGACTTCAGTTTGTTGTTCGTCCAAATAAACTGAATAGGAATAAGGTGTGATTTTCTCCTGATCGTAACTATATGAAATAACCGGTTTGATATTTTTTTCATCTCCCTGAAAAGGGCTCAGGTTGAATGCAGAGCTTCCGCGGTGACTGGTTACCACCAAAGGTAAACCCTTCAGCAGATCGCCGGTAAAGTCCTCCCTTTCAGGATAAATCCGTAAAAAACTGTTCGGCAGGTGAATGGTCGGATAGGTTGGAACCAGCAAATGACTGATGTTCCCGATGTATGGGTTGACAAAATCAACTGGCTGCTTCTGCGGGAAAACTCCGCCGGTAAATCCGGAAAGCATCAGTGCAAGTCCGAACATGCGGATCGAAGGAATAATTTTCATGTGTTTTATATAAATTGAAAATAAAATGATACAGAATCTACCCTCCAAACAGATTAAGGATATAAAGTTAAAAAATGGCAGATCAATAATTAAAAAAACTGAGGGTAAGTTCTACGGAGTGTGTAATTTGTCATACTTGTATAAGTACCTGCCCGAAAAAAGTACTCGGACTTTCTTATGGATTTGATATAAGCCGGAACGAATTTTTAAACAGAAAGAATGGAATATAAAAAGAGAATTGAAATATTAGAAGCCAGAAGACCGACGCTTGCAACCTATTGGAGTAGAATATTATTTTTTTTGATAGATGTAATATTCGTAATATTATTTTTCGTTGTTTTTCAAACATTATCTCAATTATTGGGTTATAATCTCAGTGAAATTCATTTTCAAGAAACGCTAACAGCGGTCTGGCAAAGGACAGCCTCACCAGCCTCAATCCTGACCGTTATCAACAAGTAACTGTTCGTATTTTCATTGTAATAATTTAGAAAAAAATTTGTTTATTTATGGTGAAAAATAATCTTAAGCATGAACGATAAGATTGAACTCTTAAAATGTCCTAAGGAAGGAATTGAATGCGAAGATCACCGTTTGGTAATAAACAGGGATTATTGTGCATCACAAAATTATATGCACGACAAAGACTATTCCAGGTCAATCATAGCGTTGAAAAATGCCTTTCATAAGACAACGGAATTGAACGAAACTTCATGCTTAAATTGTGCCAGGCTTTTTCGGTCAACCATTACAGAATCGTTGGAATACATCCATGAGGATTTGTTAAATATGTCAACCGGTTTTTTGGGAACCAAACGATTTCAATCGAGTTTTGAACTTGCTGGCAATGTTTTAATGGAAATGAAAAGAGAAATCTAAACAGAACTTTTTGCATTCCAGTTTTCTTCAGGCAATTATTACCCTATTTCACCGACGATTTCCTAACTACTAATTTCGTGTTCAACACCACTTGTTCCGGTTCTGATTCAGGATTTTCAATCTGGTTAAAGAAAAGGCGTGCGGCTGCTTGTCCTATTTCAAAAGTAGGGTGAGTAATCGAGGTCAGTGGCGGATCAACAACGGTAGCATGAAATTCATCGGTAAATCCGACTAAAGCAATATCTTCAGGGATACGAAGTCCGCGACGCTTTATCTCTTTCATTGCTGCAAATGCTACCGTATCGTTTATTCCGAAAATAGCATCCGGTTTCTGGGGCAAATCCAGTAATCTTCCAGTCGCTCTGGTTGCATCTTTCGAACTCATATTACATTGAACAAGTAATTCCGGGTTAAATTCAATTCCGCAGCTTTGCAATCCTGAAAGATATCCCTCAGCCCGCTCTTGCGAAATATTGAGATGGTTAGGGCCTGCAATGTATCCGATTCTCCGGAATCCGTTTTTGTAGAAATGTCTTGTGATCTTTTTTGCTGCATCAACATTATTAACTACGACTGAAGGAACTTCGTTTATCCGGCACACCCGGTCAAAAAATACGAGTGGAATATCATTTTTAATTAAGCGATCGAAATGCTCGTAGCTTTTTGTTTCCTGGCTTAGACAAACAATCAGCCCTTCAACCCGTGTATTGAGCATATTCCTGACCGAAATAATCTCCTTTTTAAGGGTTTCGTTCGACGAAGCAATCAGAATATAATAACCTTTTTCTTCAGCAACTTCTTCAATTCCTGAAATAATGGAAGAGTAAAAATGAGTGACCAAATCAGGAACAATCACACCGATCATTCGGGTGGCCTGTTTTAATAATCCCATTGCCAGCGGATTCGGAGTATAATTCATTTCCGCAGCCAGTTTCTGTATCCTCCGGGTCACCTCCGGACTGATGTCAGGATGATTATTGAGTGCCCTCGAAACTGTTGAAATAGAAACTCCGATTTCAAGTGCCAGGTCCTTTAACGAAATATGTCTTTTGCCTTTTTCCATAGTTTTCAAACCAAACTGATTGCATCACAAAGCTAAAAGATTTTCAGAAATTGACGCCCCATCCCCAACCCTTCTTCAAAATAGGGAAGGGAGTTTAGCGATTGAAGGTTAGGATGATAAATCCTGCAAAAACAGAGATTGTCCTTTCAAAATATAAATTTACAAGTAGCATTTTTTTCTTCCCTCCGTTTGTAGGGGTTGGGGGAAGCTATTAGATGTTCCTAAACACTTTTTTATTGACGCAAACCTTTGCGCAAACCTTTGCGCTATTTTGTTGTATTAGAACGTATTGTAATTTTTTTTTAATTGTCGTTATTTGCACCTGATAAATCGAAAATTGAAATTTATTCACAAACATAAAAATCATACAAAATGAAAAGAATAGTTGTAGCCGGAGCAGGTGGTTTCATCGGTGGCCATTTAGCCAGAAAGTTAAAAGATATGGGTAATGATGTTCGTGCAGTTGATAAAAAACCTTTGAACCAATGGTATCAGGTTCATACCGATGTTGATAATCTGGTTCTGGATTTGAACTGCAAAGAAAACTGCTATACTGCCCTGAACGGGTATAACGAAGTGTTCAATCTGGCGGCTGATATGGGCGGAATGGGTTTCATCGAAACTCACAAGGCTGAATGTATGCTGAGCGTATTAATAAATACCCACCTGTTGATGGCAGCCAAAGATTTAGGTATTGATCGTTTTTTCTACGCCTCATCGGCCTGTGTTTATAACAGTGAAAAACAACAGGAAACAGATAATCCGGGATTGAAAGAAGTGGATGCCTACCCGGCTCAGGCAGAAGATGGCTACGGTTGGGAAAAGCTGTTTTCTGAACGCATGTGCCGCCATTTCCGCGAAGATTACGGAATCAATACCCGCGTTGCTCGTTTCCACAATGTTTACGGACCTCACGGAACCTGGGACGGTGGCCGTGAAAAAGCTCCTGCTGCCATGTGCCGAAAGGTATTAGAGGCCGAATTGTACGGAAAAGATGAAATCAATATCTGGGGCGATGGCGAACAAACCCGTAGTTTCATGTATATTACCGATTGTGTTGAAGGTATCCTGAAAATCATGTACAGCGACATCATCGAACCAATCAATTTAGGTAGCAGCGAAATGGTTTCAATTAATCAACTGGTTGATATTGTTGAAAATATCGGTGGCATAAAGTTGAAAAGAACCTATGATCTGGATGCTCCAAAAGGCGTTCGCGGACGTAACAGCGACAATACCATGATTCTTGAATTGCTCGGTTGGGAACCAAGCCTCCCGCTTGCAAAGGGGATGAAAGAAACCTATGATTGGATTAAAACACAAATGGTGAGCGGTGGAAAAAAATAAGAAAGTTTTGGTCAGTGGATGTTTTGACTTGATTCATGCCGGTCACATTGCCTTTTTCAAAACGGCCTCGCAATACGGAAAGCTTTATGTCAGTGTTGGCCAGGATGAAAATATCTTCAGGCTAAAAGGTAAAAAACCCTATTTTTCGCAGGAAGAAAGGGTTTTCATGGTTGGCGCTGTGAAATACGTGACCGAAGCATTTATTTCTTCCGGAGAAGGATTGCTCGATTTTGAAGAAGACATGAATCGGTTGAAACCTGATTTTTTTGTAGTGAATACCGATGGCTACACCAAGGAAAAAAAACGTATCTGTGAGGAGAATAAGGTTGAACTGATTGTTTTGGAACGAATTCCTGAAGTAGGATTGCCTGCCCGATCGAGTTCCCAATCAAAAAAAGATATTAAATTTCCTTATCGTTTGTGTCTGGCAGGTGGCTGGATGGATCAGCCCTGGGTTTCGGAAGTTCACAGCGGATCGTGTGTGGTCGTTCAAATCTGGCCCGATTACGATTTCAACGACCGTTCAGGAATGGCTACCAGCTCGCGTAAAATTGCCCATGAACTTTGGGGTGGAGTTTTTCCTGAAGGCGATCAGGTCCGCAATGCACAATTGCTTTTTGGCGCCGAAAATCCTCCCGGATCAGAATATATTTCCGGTTCACAAGATCAGCTTGGAATTTTAATGCCGGGAGCCAACCGCCTCGATTACAATGGAAAATACTGGCCATGCCACATTGAATCAACCATCAATGCCGAAACCTGCGACTGGTTATCGCGTGTTTTGCACCTGATTCCACTGGCGCCACGCCCTGAAGGCTATAATCCGTTGCTCGAGAAACACCTGACTGTTGAAAATGTAAAAGAATTAGGAGAATCCGGTGAGCTTTGCTGGGAAGGAATCCTCGAACGTGACATCAAAAAAATGGGCGAAGGCATGAAACAAACCTTCCTTTCATGGAAAAAAATGCTACCTTTCACAGTCCCCGATTGGGTTTCAGAAGAAATGAAAGCCAATTGGCTGACGAATTATCCGGGAGCTATTCCTTCCGGAAGCGGCGGTGGATATGTAATCGTGGCTTCGGAAGAAGTAATTCCGGGAGCGCTGAAAATTAAGGTGAAAAGCTAGAAAAGTTCAGGGTATTGTGTTTCGGGTTGCGCGTTACAAGCTGAAACACACAACGCGTAACTCGCAACACGAAACTATTTGAAATATGAAAAACAACTATTGTCTGATCATGGCCGGAGGCTCCGGCACACGATTCTGGCCCAGGAGCCGGGTTAAAAAACCTAAGCAGTACCTCAGCCTTTTTGGTGATCGGTCTCTTATTCAGGAGTCGGTTCAACGGTTCGCTAATTTTATTCCTGAAGAGCGTATTTATATCGTTTCGGCCAAAAGTCAAAAAGAGGTTCTGGAAGAACAAACGAACAATCTGCCCAAAGAGAACCTGATTTATGAACCGGTTGGTAAAAATACGCTCCCTGCAATTGGTCTGGCAGCTTTGTTTATTGCTGAAAAAGACCCGGAAGGAATTCTGATCGTTTCGCCTTCCGATCATTTGATTCAGAACGATGAACTCTTCCAACAAGCCATTGAATCTGCCATGCTGATTGCAGAAAAAAAAGATGGCATAGTGACCATCGGAATTACGCCAAAACATCCGGCTACGGGATATGGATATGTGCAAACTGCCGAAGAGGTTAAAATCGGGCAACTCATAAAATCCTTCGCTGTAAGTCGTTTTGTTGAAAAACCCAATGTTGAAGTGGCCACCGGTTATCTTAAAGAAGGCGGATTCTTCTGGAACAGCGGTATCTTCATTTTCAAAGTTTCCGTTTTCCTGGAATCGGTTCAGAAATATGCACCTGAATTGTATGCTGATTTGATGCGCATCAAAGAACACATCGGTGCCGACAGTTACGAAGAAGCCCTCGACCGGATATACAAGGAGGTTAAATCCATCTCGATTGACTACGGAATTCTGGAAAAGGCAGGCAATGTATTTCTGGTACAGGGCGATTTTGTATGGAACGATCTTGGTAGCTGGGAAGAGGTTTACAAATACGGCCAAAAGGATGAGAACCAGAATTCAACTTCAGGTGAAGTAATCTTGCACGATACTAAAAACTCGTACGTTTATGCACCAAACAGTTTAGTCGCTGTGGTTGGTCTCGATGATGTGATTATTGTTCAGGAAGGCGATACCATTCTGGTTTGCAGGCGCGATCGTGCCGAAGATATCAAAGAAATAGTGGGAGAAATATCTAGAAGGAAACTTGATCAGTATCTTTAAATAACCAATAACCAATTTCGAATAAGGAAAAAAACAAGGAATTAAGGAATATGAAAATCTTCAAAAAAATCGGATTGATGATACTCTCTGTAGGGTTCATCCTTTCCGTTTCGGCACAACCGAAAATCAGCGCCGCCGTTCCGTTCCAGCCAACCAATGAATCATTCAAACAGTATCAATACCCTGAATGGTTCCGCGATGCCAAGTTCGGAATATGGTCGCACTGGGGTCCGCAAGCTGTTCCACGACAGGGCGACTGGTACGCAAAAAAAATGTACCAGAATCAAGCCTGGGACTGGGGTAAAAATGCATTCAGCGATAAGCCGGATGAGCATTACACCTATCATGTGGCTCACTACGGGCATCCATCCAAATTCGGGTATAAAGACATCATTCCACTCTGGAAAGCAGAGCGCTGGAATCCCGAAAAGTTAATCGCATTGTATAAAAAAGCAGGCGCTAAATACTTTGTCAGCATGGGTACTCACCACGACAATTTTTTCCTCTGGAACTCCAAAATACATAAATGGAATGCAGTAAATATGGGTCCGAAAAAGGATGTGGTTGGACTTTGGCAGAAAGCGGCCAAAAAAGAAGGACTGCGCTTTGGAGTTTCAGAACATCTGGGAGCCAGCTATACCTGGTTTCAAGCCAGCCGTGGTGCCGACAAAACTGGCCCGATGGCAGGAGTGCCTTATGACGGAAACGATGAACAATATGCCGATCTATACCACAAAAAAGCTGCTGCCGATGATACCGGCTGGTTAACCAAAGACCCTGAAAACCAAAAAGACTGGCTGGCAAAAATCACGGAACTGATTGATCTATACCATCCTGATCTTCTCTATTCAGATAGCCCTATGCCTTTCGGGGACATAGGAAGAACGATGGTTGCTCACTTGTACAATCAGAATATAACCAAAAATGGCGAAAAGCCTCAAACTGTTTATACCTGCAAACAGGTATCCTATGGAATGTGGGTGCAGGATGTGGAGCGTGGCGCCCTGGATTCCATAAGTCCGTTTCCCTGGCAAACCGATACTTCCATTGGCGACTGGTATTACCGCACCGGACAAAAATACATGACCGGAACAGAAGTGATTCAGATGTTGGTTGATATTGTAAGTAAAAACGGAAACCTGCTCCTGAATGTGGTTCAAACTCCGGAAGGCGACCTTGAACCTGATGTGTTGAATATCTTGAATGAGATTGCAGCCTGGATTCCGGCAAATGGTGAGGCAATTTATGGTACCCGTCCTTGGAAAGCATATGGAGAAGGGCCATCAATGAAGAAACAGGAAAAAGGTACCTGGGGAGGAGTAAAAGATGTTCGTCCCTACGAATCAACCGATATTCGGTTTACGACTAAAGGTGAAAAACTTTATGCTTTCTGCATGGGCAAGCCAACCGATAACATTCAAATTACTTCGTTAGGAAAGAATTCAAAACTAAATGGCAAAACTGTTGCTTCAGTAAAGCGGTTGGGCAGTAAAGAAAAACTCATCTGGAAGCAGGAAAGCGATGCACTGGTAATAAATAAACCAACTAGACTGCCCGATTGGCAGGTGGTAACTTTTGAGGTGGAGTTTAAAAAATAGTCCACATCAGGCAATGATTAGCTGCAAAAAAATAAGTATGCTCCGAAAAGTCAAAAAGAACGTCATTGCGAGGCACGAAGCAATCTCATGCTATTGGTAACCTGTGTGTTAAGATTGCTTCACTTCGTTCACAATGATGAAAACCGTTTTTCGGAGCATATTCAAAATTTGATGTCCTATTGATCTGATTTTTATTTGCAGAACTTTTCAATGCCAATGACCTGCTTTTCTGAAATCATCTTGCACAGATAAATTCCATTCCGGAGCGAATTTACATTCATGCTGATACTCTGGCCTGATTCAATATCGAATAATTTTTGGATTGAAATCAGTTTTCCTGAAATATCACAGATTTCAACCTGCATTTCCTTCAACGGGTTTCCGGTGTACCGGATATTCAGCACGTCATTCACGGGATTCGGGTAGAGTTTTACTGAAGTTACAGTTTGCACCGGATCGAGGAAGGTGGCCAGGGTTTTTAAAGAAATATTTTCCATATATATAATATTCCCGGAAGCATCTTTCAGTATCAGGTTAGAAAGACCAGAACCACAGTTGATCGAATTTAATGGAATACTGTCGCTTTTTACAATGGTTCCATCGCAAAGCCTCCATTCAACTGTGTAGTTTTCGTTGGTCAGGTCGTATTGAATTTGCCAGTTGTTGCGGGCGCCGGTGATGTACCAGTTTATCGGGACTTCGGTTACTGATCCGTCGGAGTTAAATATAAATGTTCCTGAAACGATGGTCCCATCCGGAGTTAAAGCCTTCACGGTGTATGATTGTGTCGGGCAAAGTCCTTTGACTTCCTGACCTTCGGCGCCGGTTGACCACACGTAATGGTCGGCTTTAATAAG
>Ga0209317_1000132_pt1 | contig 99074 bp, 79 predicted proteins | sample RifGroB2_FD_183994 | JGI IMG/M metagenome (GOLD analysis project Ga0209317, IMG submission 183994) | Soil microbial communities from Rifle, Colorado, USA - Groundwater B2 (SPAdes) (version 2) | ecosystem: Environmental > Terrestrial > Soil > Unclassified | place: Rifle, Colorado | collected... | reverse complement strand
ATTTTGGCCATGTAAACTCCTTAGGGGTTGTTTGGTGTACCCCCTAATGACAATTTACACAAACCTTTTTACACCCCCGCCGCTTCAGTGGTGATGCTTTTTCATTTCCCGGGAGCCAGCGAGTTGCCGGAAGGATGAGGGATTTTTGCCATTGACGTCAGTAATTCTTTGCTGTTACTATCGCGCTTCAAGATTTCATAACTATTGCCAGCTACCTGACGGAGAGAAAAATGAATCGTTCAAGCTGCATCAAAACTGCCGTGCTGATCATCGCAGCAGTCACCGTGTTCGGTTGCAAATCCAAGCAGGATGCTCCGGGTGCTGACAGTCCCGCGGCCCCGGCCAGTGTCGAAGGTATAAAATCCATATCCGGACAGAGTGCGACCGGCGCACCGGCCGCTTCGCCCAAGGACAAGGCTGACGCGGAAGCCGCCGCCGCCCACGTGCTGGCCCAGATGGAGGCAGGGGATTTCTCCGCCATCTACAAGGAGGCTGCACCCGGCTTCAAGCAGATCGGCAAGGAGGCCGATTTCGTCGCCGCCTTCCAGCGGACGCGCCAGAAGACCGGGGCTCTCAAGGATGCCCGTCAGGCGAGCTTCACCGCCCGTCCGGACCAGGCCCTCGTGCTGGTCTACAGCCTGGAGAACGACAAGTTCAAATCGGACCGCCGCCTGACCTTCACCCGTTCCAAGGCCGGCAAGATGGAACTGGCAGGACTGAACCAGCATGACGAGCCGAAGCAGAGCGCCGCTAAGAAGTAGCCCCCCACGAGGGCACTGCCATTAAGTTACTTAAGAGAAGCGACAATCTTCCGCAAACTGCCCAAACACTCCCTCCCCCCTGCCCCCTCCCATCAAGGGAGGGGGAGCCAAGTCGCAGCAAGGGAGGGGGAGCTAAGCAGCCGCAGGAGCTTAACTTAAATGGCAGTGACCCTCGAGGGGGAGGGAGGTTCATCTGCGGAGGATTGACGCCGGCCGGATCGAACTTTGATTTTTCATTTGCTTAACAGTCACACATTACCGACCTCCTATGCCGGTGCGTTGGCACCGGCTTTTTTTGTTTCTATTTGCAGAGCTATCTGGTAGTATCAGCCGTCTCGATTTCCCAATCTATTCGGTAACTCTCAGCGCCAGAAGGAATCGCATTATCTATGAATGCCGTGCCGAAGTTCTCCAGAATCGTACTTACCTCTCCCTGGTTTCTTCTCGTTTTCCTCGTTGTCCCGATCGCCGTCATCCTTACCATTACCCTGCACATCCCGCTTCCTTTTGTCGGTTCCCTGCCGCTGCTCGCCAATAACGTGGCTTTTGCCGCTCTGGTGGCCTGCCGGCTCTTGTGGTACCTGTCGCGGCTGAAGAGGGAGATCCGGTACGGCGAGGGGGGGCGTCCAGGGAAGGCCTGTCATTGCGGCCTCGTGGTTGCCGACGCCCAGCAGACACTGGCCCGCGCTGGCTACGCCTTTGCGCCCGGTGGCGGCTATGGGGAGAAACGCGACTCAGGTTACCTGGGGACCGTACTGCTGTACGCGGGTCTGCTCCTTTTGCTGTCGGTCGGCACCTGGGACAACCTGCGCCAGTTCGCCGGCGTGCTGCTCGACGGACCGGGCCCTGCCACCAAGCTGAGCCGGGTCGAGTCGTACAGAAACGTCACCATGGGCCCGCTGGCCGCCCGCCCCGACGCTCTGCCGCGCATGCAGATCACCAAACAGCTGCTGCCCGATGCGACCCACCCCAGGGGCGCCACGGAGATCACGCTGCTCCCCGAGGGAGAACTGCCGGTGACCGCGCTGCTCGATCCGACGCAGGAGGCTTTGCACTACGGCGGTTACGACATCTACATGTCGAAGATCGTCTTCGAGCCCCAGATCGTCATCAAGACCAAGCAGGGGCGCACCCTGTACGACAGCTTCGTGAAGCTCGATCCCTTGGTGGAAAAGCGCGGCGACTTCAGCTTCTACGGCCTGTTCGTCGGGGCCGAGGTGGTGGGGGGCGTCTACTACCAGCCCGAGAAGAGCCGCATGAAGATGGTGGTCACCCGACAGGACAAGCGGGTGGTGGCCGACATGACCTTCCAGATCGACCAGGAGGTGACCAAGGACGAATACGTCCTCTCCTGCGCCAAGATGGGGCAGTGGTCCGAGATCCATGTGGTGCGCCACAGGCAGAAGGGGCTGCTCTGGCTGGGCGGCATCCTCGCCCTGATCGGCCTGGCGCTCCGGCTGGCCGTGCGTCCCCGGCGCGTCTGGCTGGAAGAGGCGCCCGAAGGAAGCCGGGTGACGATCACCGGCGAAGAAGCGAAGCAGCTTCTCAAGGCCAGCTGACAGGCGATAGCTCCAACGTTTCTGGCTGAGGCGCTGCCCCGCGGCAGGCGCTCCGGCCGTTGCATCACAACTCAGGTTCAGGGAAAGAAAAGGAAAACGTACATGGCATTTTGGGAAATTGTCTTTTATTGGGTAGGACTGGTGATCTACTCCCTTGCCGCCGGGGGATTCGTCTATTCGTTCGTTTTCAAGAACCCCAGGGTCATGCCGAAAATGACCGCACTGGTGGCGCTCGGCTTCCTGGCCGTGAACCTCGCCATCGTCGCCCGGTTCCAGGCCACCGGCCATCTCCCCTGGTCCGGCCACTACGAATACGTCCTGATGGGCGGCTGGTTCATCATCGCCGGCACCCTCTTCGTCGGCTGGCAGAACAAGTCGCTGCAGGGGCTCGCCGTCGGCACGGTGCCGCTGGTCATCATCATGATGGGCTACGGCTACATGCAGAACCCGGGGCTCACCCCGATGGCCGCGAGCCTCAAGACTGTCTGGCTCTACATCCACGTTTATTTCGCCTGGCTCTCCTTCGGCGCCTACTCCCTGGCCATGGCCGCGGGGGTGCTCTACCTCTTGAAGAGCAAGAGCGACGCGCAGGCGGTCCCCAACCCCTCCTACGAGAGGTTCCCCTCGCTCGGGCGTCTGGACGAGCTGATCTTCCGCTACGTGGTGTTCGGCTTCATCACCGACACCATCATGATCTGCGCCGGCGCCATCTGGGCCAAGGATCTCTGGGGGAGCTACTGGGCATGGGACCCGGTCGAGACCTGGTCGCTCATCTGCTGGCTCGTCTACGGCATCACCATCCACCTGCGCGTCACCTTCAACTGGCGCGAAAGGCGCCTCGCCTGGCTGGCCGTCGCTGCCCTGAGCACCGTTCTCATCAGCTTCTTCGGTGTGAACCTCGTCGTCAACACCAGTCTGCACGTGTTCCAGGTGCGGTAAACGGGGCATACCCCAAGGCGGAGACGCATGCAAGGCGGAGACGCATGCAATGCGTCTCTACGCAGGATGAATACCCCAAGGCGGTCATCTCAACTTATGTTCAGCAAGATCGTGAAATACCTCAGCTCCCTCAGATTCACCATCGTGCTCATCTGCCTGCTCGGCGTGATGTTCATCATCGGCCTGTGGGTGCCGCAGCGCCGCTTGCTGAAGACCATTTATCTGGAGTGGCAGAGGCAGTCTCCGGATCTCGTGTCCGTCCTCGACGCCCTGGGGCTGACCAACATCTATGCCTCGCCGATCACCATCACCCTGTGGGCGCTCTTTTTCCTCAACCTGGCGCTGGTCCTCTGGCAGAGGATGCCGCTGGTCCGGCACCGCATCGCCCTTTCGGACGCCAAGATCCTGGACCCGGAGGGTGCTGCCGGCTACCCGTTCAAGGCCCGCTTCCCCCTGCCGGCCGGGTTCGATGCCGGCTCGCTGCTCCCCTCGATGCGCAAGCGCCGCTACACGGTGCTGGGTGACGCCTCGGGGTTCTACGGCGTGCAAAACCGCTACGCGCCCATCGCCTTCGTGCTGTTCCACATCAGCTTCTATCTGATCCTCCTGGGCGGCCTGATCAGCGTCTACACCGAGTTCATAGGCTACGTGGACCTCGCGCAGGGAGAACAGTTCCAGGGGGAGCTTGCCCGCTACAACCAGTCGCCGGCCATCAAGATGCCCGCCTTCGGCACGCCTCCCACCAACAAGATCACCGTCGCGAGCATCGTGCCGCAGGTGGTGCACAACACCCCCACCGGCATCACTGTGAAGCTTGTGGACGAGCGCGGCGAGACGCACGACGTCGGCATCAACACGCCGTACTCCACCGGCCCGACCTCCTATGTCTTCAAGCACCTCGGCATGGCTCCCCACTTCGTGTTCAAGGACGCCACCGGGCGCGAGCTGGAAAACACCCTGGTGAAGCTCGACGTCCTGACCATGAGGCCGGACAAGTTCGACATCGGCGGCTACAGCTACACGGCGACCTTCTACCCCGACTTCGTGATGGACAACGGCAAGCGCGCCAGCCGCTCCATGGAATTCAACAACCCGCACTTCTTCCTGGTGGTGGAAAAGAACGGCAGGAAGGTCGCGGAGGGGCTGGTCCCGAAAAACGGCAGCCTCGAGTTTGAAGGGAACCGGCTGGAGATGCGGGAGCTGCGCTACTGGGTGCGCTTCTACGTCATCACCCAGCGCGGCCTCCCCATCCTCTACTTCGGCTTCGCCGTGGCCTGCCTCGCCGTCATCTGGCGCCTCATCTTCTACAAGCGCGAGGTGCTGGGCGCCATCCGCGAGACCGAGGACGGGGCCTGCCTGGTGGTCGCCGGACGTTCCGAGTACTACAAGAGCCTGGCGGAGGACGAGTTCACCAAGCTCTTCAGCAGGATAACCGGCACCAATTGCGATAGTGAAAGCTGAATAACGCTGTTTTCTTGCTGCGAATTAATCGGAGGTTCATAGATGAAGCGTCTACTGGTACTCATGCTGGCCCTGGCAACGATGGTCAGCGCATGCGATAAGGAAGAGAAAAAGGTCGAACTGGACAAGTCGTACCGCATGCTGGTGAAGTTCAACGGCAAATACGGCTTCTGCGACCCCGGCGGCATCACGGTCATCCCGCCGCAGTTCGACTCGGCGTCGCTGTTTTCCGAGGGGCTCGCCTCGGTGCGCGTGAACGGCAAGGACGGCTACGTCGACGCCAGCGGCAAAATGGCCATCCCGCCGTTCTACGAGATGGCCTCGGTCTTTCTGGGCGGGCGTGCCTCTGTGCGCAAGGCCGGCAAGTGGCGCTACATAAACCCGGCCGGTGAGGAGATAAGCGACGACGAATACCTCTCCACCTTCGGGTTCACCGAGGGGCTGGCGGCCGTGGTGGTCGAAAAGGGTGCCGGGGCGAAGGCCGGCTACATCGACACCAAGGGGAAATACGTCATAAAGCCGCAGTTCGACGATGCCGCCCAGTTCTCCGAGGGGCTGGCCGCGGTCAAGGTGGGGCGCAGCCACGGCTACATCGACAAGACCGGCAAGATGGTGGTCCCGCCGCAATTCTTCCAGGCTGCCATGTTCCGCGACGGCCGCGCCATGATCAAGATCAACGGCAAGTTCGGCCTGGTAGGCTACATCGACCACCAGGGGAACACGGTCATACCGGCCGTCTACAGCGAGGCGACCAACTTCAACGATGGCGTCGCCGCGGTCAGGAAGGCCAACACCTGGCAGCTGATCGACGTGAACGGCAAGCCGGTGCTGGACAAGGAATTCCCTTCCCCGACCATCTTCTCCGATGGGCTGGCGCCGGTGGTGGTGGACAAGAAGGTCGGCTACATGGACAAGACCGGCAAGATGGTGATCAAGCCGGAATTCGAGTCCGGCTCCATCTTCGTGAACGGCCTGGCGCCGGTGATGGTCAAGGGGAAATGCGGCTGGATCGACAAGACCGGCAAGCTCGTGGTCGAGCCCCGTTTCGAGTGGGACCAGCGCTCCATCGACCAGTACACCCATTATTACACGCACTTCGCGTCGGCTGCACAAAAGGGTAAATAGACATGGAGATCTCTCCCGGGCTCGGCGTAGCCATCATGATGAACAACTATTTTCACGACATGGCCACCGGCCTTCTGGTGGGGAGCGGCTTCGCGCTGCACGCCATCATCCGCATCGTGAAGACCCAGAACACCCCCGAGGCGACGCTGTTCTTTCTCAAGACCAACCGCCAGATGGTCAAGCTGTTCAAGTTCGCCCTCTGGTGGGTGATCCTGGGCGGGGTGCCGCGCACCATCTTCTATACCAGCTTCGAGTGGGCCAACGCCGCCGACAAGCTGCAGATCCCGGCCCTGGCCGTGAAGCACGTCATGATGTTCGCCGTCGTGGTCTGGGGGATCACCGCCTGGCGTCGCATGCAGAAAAAGGTGGCCCAGCTCAAGGAGACGCTCCCCGAATCGCTGCGCGCACAGCTGGTGGAGTGAAACTCTTTTAGCCACAAAAAGGCGCAAAATACGCAAAAAACACCGATAAAGTCTTTTTACTTCAAGCCTTTGAAGTTAAACCAAAAAGAGGTTAGATTCTTTTTTGTGTCTTTTGTGCTTTTTGGTGGCCATCGTTTCTGTCTTTGCTTGGCGCCGCTGGTGGAGTGAAATTTTTTTAGCCACAAAAAGGCGCAAAATACACAAAAAACAGCGGTAAAGTCTTCTTGCTTCATGCCTTTGAAGTTAAAGCAGGAAGATGGTTTAGATTCTTTTTTGTGTCTTTTGTGCCTTTTTGTGGCAAGCGTTTTTTTGGCTTTGGTTGTGCCTTTCGTCTTTTTCGGCCATAGTTTTGTTCGTAAATCCTAGTTTTTCTTTCTGCCTTTTTTGCCGCGGAAAACTGGTTGAATTCAATGCTTTTTCGCATCCTCAAAAATTCTTTCCTCAAACGCCCCAAACCGGTCCTGCTGGTTTTCCTCTCCATCACCATGGGGGCGGCCGTTGCCACGTCCTTCCTCGGCATCGCGGGCGAGGTCTCGCACAAGATGGCCCTCGAGCTGAGAAGCTACGGCGCCAACATCCTCCTGGAACCGACCGCCCTGGAAGGGGGGGGCTACCTGCGCGAGAGCGACCTCCCCAAGATCAAGACCGTCTTCTGGAAATACAACATCACCGGCTTCACCCCCTACCTGTTCGGCGTGGCGGATATCTCCGCCGGAGCCAGGAAGGAGCGCGGCATCGTCGCCGGGACCTGGTTCGCCAAGGATCTGGAGATCCCCGGTGAGGAAAACGCCACGCTCGGCATCAGGGGGATCGCGCCGTGGTGGCAGGTAGCCGGGAACTGGCCCGAGGCCGCGGACCAGGTGATCGTCGGCGCCGCCCTGGCCAGGCGCCTCGCCCTTGCACCCGGCAGCGAGCTGCAGGCGAGCGCGCACGGCCGCAACCAGCGCTTCCAGGTGGCGGGCATCGTCACGACAGGGGGCTTCGAGGAGGAGCAGCTCTTCGCCCCCCTGGTGACCGTCCAGGATTTCCTGCAAAAGCCCGGCAAGGTGTCCCGGGTGCTGGTGAGCGCCCTGACGGTCCCCATGGACGAGTTCGGCCGCAAGGACCCGGCCCAGATGACCAAGGACGAGTATGAGAAGTGGTACTGCACCGCCTACGTCACCTCCGTCGCCAAGAACGTCGAAGAGGTGATGGGGGGGAGCCGCGCCAAGCCGATCTGGCAGATCGCCAGCGCCGAGGGGGCCCTCTTGACCAAGCTCAACGCCGTCATGCTCCTTTTGACCGTGCTGGCGCTGGGCGCCTCGGCCACCGCCGTCTCCACGAGCCTCATGGCCTCCATGGCCGAGCGCAGCCGCGAAATCGCGCTGATGAAGGCGATGGGGGCGGACCGCTTCCAGATCTCCGCCATCTTCTTGGGCGAGGTGCTGATCATCTCCGTGTGCGGCGGGGTGCTCGGCTATCTGATCGGCGGTCAGTTCGCCGGGCTCATCAGCCGTTCCGTATTCAACTCTTCCATCGCATCGCCTCTCTGGCTCTTCCCGACCGCCATCGTCTCGGCCTTCGTGGTGGCCCTCTCGGGCTCCGTGGCGCCGCTGCGCCGGGCGCTTCTGGTCAAGCCGGTACAGGTTTTGAAAGGATAACATGCACAGGCGTCGCTGGTTGTTCAACATGCTCCTGAAGGCGCTCGCCCATCGAACCGGGCGCACGCTGCTTTTGTTGGCCGTGCTTGCCATGGCATCGAGCCTCGCCACGGCGCTCGGCATCGTCTCCGTCTCCATGGAGAAGCGGGTCGCCGAGGAGGTGCGCAAGTACGGCGCCAACATGGTGATCATTCCCGAGACGGCACGGCTGGACGTGGGGAGCGGCGGGCTCAATTTCGGCAGCATCGCGGAGCAGGCCTACCTGAGTGAGAGCGACGTGGAAGCCGCCCTGGCGCGGGCCGGCGTCAAGGCCGAGCGCTCCTTCCACCTGCGCAGCGCCCTGCACTGGCAAAACGGCGACCTCGGTGTGGAGGGGGTCAACTTCGCCGACATCCGGCGCCTGTTCCCCTGGTGGCAGCTCAAGGGGGCCTGGCCCGGCGCGGGCGAAACGGTGCTGGGAAGCGACCTGGCCGCGCGTTACAAGCTGAAGCCGGGCGACGCGATCGAGCTGGAAGGGAAGGGGGAGCCGCTCAGGCTGAGGATCTCCGGCATCGTCTCCTCCGGCGGCGAGGAGGACGGCCTTTTGTTCCTGGCGCTCCCCGAACTGCAGCGCTCGCTCGCCCTGGACGGCCAGGTCACCCTGGTGCGGCTCATGATCACCGCCGGCGGCGACAGCCTGAAAAAGACCGCCGCTGCGCTGCAGCCGCTGCTCCCCGGCGCCCGGGTCAACGAGGTGCGCCAGACGGCCAGCACCTCCGAGGGGCTTTTGGCCAAGGTCAAGCTGCTCCTGATCATGGTGACGGCCGTGGTCCTCATTTCCGCCGGCAGCTCCGTGACCGGCACCATGAGCACCACGGTCCTTGAGCGCGGCAAGGAGATCGGCCTTATGAAGGCGATGGGGGCCACGCGCTGGGAGGTGCTGCTCATCTTCTGCGGCGAGGCTGCGCTGCTCGGCGTCCTGGGAGGCGTGATCGGTTATCTGTTGGGCAGCGGCATAGCCCAGTTCATCACCAAGACCGTCTTTGCGGCCTCGGCCGAGTTCATCCCGTGGTACGTCTTCATCTCGCTCGGGGTGAGCCTGTTCCTGGCGCTTTTGGGGAGCATCGGGCCGATGGTCTCCGTGTTCAGGCTCGACCCGGTCCGTAGCCTGCGCGGGGAGTAAAACTCTCTTAGCCACAAAAAGGCACAAAACACGCAAAAAAAGGCTTAAAGGCTGTTTAATCTGTAACTTTAGGCTAGACTCATTTCGTGTTTTTTGTACATTTCGCGGCAAAGGAGATGTTTATGCAAATAAATGCTCTCTGCGATATCGTGCGGCAAACCAGTTTCGACATCCACTGCTTTCTGCGTAACGGGCACTTGGAAAAGGTCTACGAAAACGCTCTTTTTCACAGGCTCAAAAAGCTGAGTTTGAACGTTAAACAACAGCATCCTCTTTCGGTATATGACCAAGACGGCACTGTGTTGGGCGACTACTTCGCTGACCTGTTTGTGGAAAATGTCTTAATAGTAGAGCTAAAAGCGACCAAAGTTCTTGCCGATGAACACATTGCTCAACTCCTGGGCTATCTAAGGTCGTCACGCATTGAGCATGGGCTGCTGATCAATTTTGGCGCTCCCAAATTGCAGATAAAGAAGTATATCCTGAGCCAGGACCTTGCGGGCCAGTTCATTCCCGGCATCCGAATCACCTGATTAAGCAGTATTTGCGTGTTCTGTGTTTTTTTGTGGCTAAGCGGTTTTGCTTATGTCTGGTTCTTGGCCTTTTTTTTGTGTATTTTGTGCCTTTTTGTGGCTAAACAGTTTTGAGAAGGTAACCAACGATGGCAGCAACTATTGAAACTACCGGTCTCACCAGAAGCTACGGCGAGATCTGCGCCCTGAAACCGATCGACCTCCTGGTCCCCGAGGGGGAATGGCTCTCGGTGATGGGACACTCGGGCTCCGGCAAGAGTACCCTGATGAACCTGGTGGGGGGGCTGGACCGCCCCAGCGCCGGCGCGCTCAAGGTGGGGGGCGAAGACCTCCTGGCGCTCTCGGAGGACGGACTGGCACGCTTTCGGCGCGACTTCGTCGGCATCATCTTCCAGCAGCACCACCTGGTCCCCTACCTCTCGGCCCTGGAAAACGTCATGCTGGCCCAGTATTTCCACTCCACCCCCGACGAGGCCGAGGCGAAGCACGCCCTGGAGCGCGTCGGCCTGGGTCACCGCCTGAAGAACCGCCCCGGCGAACTGTCGGGCGGCGAGCAGCAGCGGGTCTGCATCGCCCGCGCCATCATCAACAGCCCGAAGCTGCTCCTGGGCGACGAGCCGACCGGCAACCTGGACCACAAGAGCACCGTGATGGTGATGGAGCTCTTGAAGGAGCTGCGCGCCGAGGACCGCTTCACCGTGGTGATGGTGACCCACAACGAGGAGGTCGCCGCCTGGGGCGACCGCACCATCTACCTGGACGACGGCATCCTGGTGCGCGAAGAACGGTTGAAACCCTGATGGCTGCGCTGAAACTGCTTCCCCAACTACTCGCCTGGACCCTGCTGGTCGTGGTGCTCTTGCGGGGCTTTCCCGCACGCCGAACGGCCACGGCGGGGGTCTGCCTGGCCGGCTTCGCGGCCGGCGTGGCCGGGGTCCCGCTCCTTTTGCGCGGCTTTTCCGCCGCGCTCACCTACGGCATCGTCAGGACGCTGCTCGGTGCAAGCTTCCTCGTTTTCTGGGGCGTCGCCGCGGGTGCGCTGTACCGCAGCACGGACCGCTCCCGCCCCGCGGGCCGGGGCGACTCGTTCCTGAACCGCCCCCTGTTCGCCTCGGCCGTCACCCTCTTCTTCGCGCTCACCGCGGGCGCCGTCTGCGCCTGCAGGCTCCCGGCCGCAGGCGGCGACGCGGCTCCGCTTTTGGCCCCCCTCGCGCTGGCGCTGGCAGGCTGCGCCCTGGCCGCGGCGGCGCTTTGCTGCGAGCGCCTGCTCCCCGCGTCGATCACGCTGCGCTTCTCCGGCCTCCTGGCCGCCTCGGTCGCCCTGTGCCTGTTCGCCGCCTCCTTCCTGCTCCGCCTGGACCTCTTTTCGCCCCTGAGCATGAAGGTGATGAAGGGGGTCCACGACTTCGTGCACCAGTTCATGGAGTCGATCCTGATCCCGGACCACCTCTTCGTCCAGCCCCGCATCTGGGGCTACATCGGTTTCCTGTTCGGCAAGGAGGTCGGCTTCTGGGGCGGCATGGTGATCTGGTTCACGCCGGTGCTCTTGGTGCTCCTCGCCATCCGCCTGGAACTGCTCCCGAGGGTCTCCCACATCCGGCAGGGGGCGCAGCGCCGCAAGCTTTTGGCCGCCGCCATGAGGGAGCGCAACCTGCGCCTTTTCATCCCGGCCTGTTCCCTGCTGGTCTTCGCGGCCGCCGCCTACCAGAGCCGCTTTCCGACCGTCGAGTACTGGGATCCCAAGCCGATCGTGGTGACGGCGAGCCCGGCCGGCGAGATCTTCCTCCCCAAGGGGGGCGAGGTCTCCCTGGAGGACGGCAAGCTGCACAAGTTCCTGTACAAAAAGGGGGGACGCGAGGCCCGCTTCTTCGTGCTGATGACACCCGCCGGCAAGCTCACCGTGGACCTCGATGCCTGCGCCATCTGCAAGCCGGACGGCTACGGCCAGGCCGAGGGGACCGTCATCTGCTATTACTGCAAGACGCTCATACCGCTTGAAACGGTGGGCAAGCCCGGAGGGTGCAACCCGGTCCCCATCGCCTTCACCGAAAAGGCGGACGGCCTGCGCATCGACGGCATCACCCTCATCAACGAGTGGTCCCGCACCGTTCAGGCGACGGCGTCGAAAAAGGAGGGGGGCAAGTGAAACGCATGCTGAACGCACTCTGGCGCCTTTTCTCGTCGCGGGCGCTTACTCCCCTGGTGATCGGCTTCTTCTTCCTCCTCTACATCGGGATCGCCTTCTTCACCGACGAGACGCTCACCGTCCTCATCGCCCTCACCACGAGGCTCCCCCTGCTCTGGGTGATCTTCGGGCTCTTGCCGCTCAACTGCGCCAGCCGGATCGTGGTGGAGGGGAGCGGATACCTGAAAAGGCGCCGGGCCCTGTCGCAGGGGGCGTCGGCCCTGGAGCCGTCACTCTACGACGAGACGGTCGATCTGGCGGCTTCCCCCGCAGCGCAGCAGCTGGAAGAGCATCTCGGCCAGTCGGGCTATCGGACCAGGAGCAGCGGCAACCGGGTTTCGGCCTGGCGCGGCGTGAGCCTCTCCCCCTCCCGGATCCTCTTCCTGGCGGCGACCCTGTGCCTCTTTGCCGGCATACTGGCGAGCCTGGTGGGGCGCGGCGTCTACCGGCAGTCGATCATCGAAGGGAGCCCGTTCTCCACCCCCTCCGGCATCGGCGGCGTCGTGGAGCGCATCACCCTGAAGAAATCGACCGGGCCGATCCTGATCAAGGACCTGGCCATCGAGGTCTCGGAAACGGGGCGGGGGGGCGCCACCAGGACCTTCGGCGTCTACCCGCCGGCGCTCTACGGCGGGGCCTTCGCCTATCCGCGCTACCTGGGCATCGCCCTGGGCTACCGGTTCCAGGCTCCCGACCTCCCCGGCGGCTACGAAGGCAGCGGCGTCTTCCCCATCTACCCCCCGGGCAAGGAAGCCGCGCTGGCGATCCCCGACTCGACCTACAAGATCACCCTGAGCCTCGCCAAACCCGAGGACGGCTCGGACCCTTACATGACCGGACAGACCGTCTTCCTCTTCAAGCTGCTCAAGGGGGCGGACGTCCTTTTCACCGGCAGCATCCCGAAAGGGGGGGAGTTCGCGAAGGACGGCTTCCGACTTTCCTTTCCCGAGGCGCGTCGCATGGTGATCACCGACTTCGTGGTGGACTACGGGGTGCTGATGATCTGGGGCGCCGGGCTGCTCTTGCTGGTCGCAGGCTGCCTGTGGCTCCCCGTGCGGTTTTTCGTGCCCCGCCGGGAGATGCTGTTCGACTGCGCGGATGACGGCATCCGCGCCTGTTCCCGCGCCGAGGGCGGGGCGCGCAGGCACGCCGGGATCTTCCATGAAGTGCTCGACTTTCTGGCCGCCGGGAAATCCGGCGGCGCGGCGCCTTCTGAATGATAGCGCTCATCATGACTAATCTATTGACAGTCGTTGTGTCTGTACTTCACAGTAAACACAGAGGAGACCAAAGCATGATTCTTCGAACTGTAGCAAGCATGACCCTCATCATGGTGCTGTTCAGCGCCAAGTTTGCCTTGGCGGATTTCTATGATGACTGCAAGCAGGACTGCGGCACTGCCCAGACCCAGTGCGTCGAAGGTATCACCCTGTACGACGAGGAGGGAGTCAAGGAAGCCAGGGAAGCCTGTGCCGGCGAGCAGAGGCAGTGCATCGAAAGGTGCCATGCCGACGATGCCAAGGTGTCTGAAGAGGCGACCCAGAGGGCTATACAGCAGGCAGCCGAGGAAGCGGAGAAAAGGCTCAAGGAGCAGCAGGAGACTTTGAACGGGGAGATAAAGGTTTTGAAATTCGAGTAGAAAAGTGCCGAGGTTCGGGTAGCGGTAGGTCATGTTGCCGGCACCAGCCAGGATCGTCTCCGGGTTGGTGCCGGCAACTCTTGTTCAAGGGATGATCAGATATCCCCGATCTTGTACTTGGTAGCCAGGTTGTAGTGCCTTTCGTACATCGGGGTCTTGTACGCGATATCCTTCCACGACTTGTCCAGTTCGGTCCCCATCTCCTTGTCCGTGCAGACCAGGACGTTGTCCTTGTTGTAGTTCCTCTTGGCGACCAGACGGAACTTGCCCCCCTTGATCTCGAAATCCAGCTGATGCTGGGTCACTTCCCCCTTGGCTTCGATCCCCTTCTTGCAGTCGGGGTATTGGGAAAGATGCTTCGTATAGGTCGCTGCGCCGAACTTGGTCAGGACGAATTTTTCGGTCCACGACAATGTCTTTGCATGTGCCTTGACACTGTCACCGTCATAGAAGTTGGCGTCCACATTCTTGTTGGGGACATCGACGTCGTTCTTGATCCAATCGGCCGCGTGGCCGTTGGCTGCCCCGACCAGTAGTGATGCACTCAGAAGTCCGGCAAGAAAAAGATTTTTCTTCATTTTACGCTCCTCTGGTATCCATTAAGTGCGAATTCGGTGGCCTTTTTTATAACATTTATCAACCTGCAAGTAAAGTGGCTTCATGGCCGGGTCGCCCGTCGCAGACACCCTTCCGGTCACCCTGTCGCTCCCTCATGATCCTGATGACGGCAGGCGCTGGAACTGCTGATCCCATTGATTATTTTAGACAAAAATGCTACATTCAGCGCCGTTACCGATAGATCACCAGGGAGAGCACGACATTGGCCGAACTGCAGACGCAACCGAGGCAACGGCACTTTGAGCCGGCGGCAAGCGATGGGGCTCAAGCGCAACAGCAAGGACCCGTTTCCGAGGCGCTCCTGAAGTGGGCGACGTGCCTTTTGTTCGGCTACTTCGGCCTGCGCCTGATCTTTTTCGCCCTCTCAGTCTCGTCGTTCGTGCCGCCCGACGAGGTGACCCACGCCGGGCTGTGCAAGGTGTTCTCCCGGGTTTTCCTGCTGCCGCGAAATACCCCGGAAAGCTACCAGTTCGGCCTGGTCACCAACACGCCGTGGCTCTACTACTGGACCATGGGCAAGCTGCTCCATCTCAACGTCGCGGGCCTGCCGGAGCTGGTGTTTCTCCGCCTGCTCAACATCCCGCTCGCCTTCGGCACCGTCTGGTACGTCACCCGGCTTTTGCGCCTTTTGACCCGCGACCGGACCGCCCGGCTGCTGCTTTTGGCCCTGCTCACCAACACGGCCATGTTCTCGCTCTTATCCGCGTCGGTCTCCTACGACAACCTGGCCAATCTCTTGGCCGCCATGGCGACCTACTACGCGCTGGCCTTTTTCCGCTACCGCTCGGCGTCCCTTCTGGCCGCGTCGCTTATCTGCCAGCTGGCGGGGTGCCTGACCAAGACCACCTTCTTGCCGCTCGCCCTGGTGCTGGAGCTGCTCCTGGCCGGCTGGGCCCTGTACCGGTTCCGGCCTCTCGCGGCCGAGCTGCGCCGCTATCTCGCCTCGCGAACTGCCTGGTGGCAGCTGCCGCTCATCGTCCTGGCGCTCTCCCTGAACATCCAGCTCTACGCCGGGAATTACCTGCATTACCGGACCCTTACCCCCTCCATGGCAGAGGTCGTCTCCCCGGAAGATTCCATGCAGTACCGCATCGGCGCCCGCGAGAGGATCTTCAACCTGTACCTCTCGGAGAAGATCACCTACATGGAGGCGCTGGCCATGACCGGCGGGATCAGCCATCCCGGCGACAAGTCGGACACCTTTTACCTCCTGATGAACTACGAGAACCTCAAGGCCAATCCCTCGCTCTGGATGAGCCCCGTAGCCTATGCCAAGGTCTGGTTCGAGAGCATGGTGGCGAGCATCGTCGGCATCAAGGCGCACCTCCCGATGTTCAAGGATGCCGCCTACCTGGTGCCGATCTACCTGCTCCTCGGGCTCTCCCTCGCCGGGGCCCTGGCGCGCTGGCGCCCGGGGGAGCCGGGCTGGCTTGCGGCGGCTCTGGCGGCCATCGCCTGTTTCTACGCCGGCATCCTGCTCTTCAAGATAAACTACAGCGCCTACGGCTATTACGGCACCGTCGGCATCGCGCTGCAGGGGCGCTACCTGTTCCCCGTGCTCGGCCCCATGTACGTCCTTGCCTCCCTGTACCTGGTGCGCCTGTTTGGCGCCGGCCGGCTGCAGACGGCGCTGGCGCTCTGCGCAGCCGTCATTTTCATCGCCTACGACTTCCCCTGGTTCCTGGCGCACGCCACCCCCGAGTGGTTTTCCTGGCTGCCGCGGTGACGGGCGCGGCCGACCGGGAGCCGGCCGGCGACCCATCCGGATCAAGCGATAAAGAGGTTGCCACAGATGCCTAAGACATGGAGAGAGCTGACCGAGGAAAGGGCGGGGACGTTGCGTCTTTTGGCACTTTTGCTGATCGCGGCCGTCACCGTTGCCGTTTACTGGCCGGCGCTGCAAAACGGCTTCATCGACTACGACGACACCGATTACGTCACGGTGAACATGATGGTCCGGCAGGGGGTGACGCTCAAGGGTACGCTCTGGTCCTTCGGCGCCTTCCACGCCGGCAACTGGCATCCGCTCACCTGGCTGTCCCACATGCTGGACATCCAGCTCTTCGACCTGAACCCCATGGGTCACCATGCGGTGAGCCTCATTTTACATGTGGCCAACGCCCTGCTTCTCTTCCTGCTGCTCCAGGGCCTGACCGGCTTTTTCGGGAGGAGCCTGGTGGTGGCGCTGTTGTTCGCGCTCCATCCGTTGCACGTCGAGTCGGTCGCCTGGATCGCCGAGCGCAAGGACGTCCTGTCGACCCTGTTCTGGTTGCTGACCACCCTCGCCTATGTCCGCTATGTCAAAAACCCCGGCCCGGCCAGGTATCTCGCCGTCGCGGTACTCTTCGCCCTGGGGCTCATGTCCAAGCAGATGCTGGTGACGCTCCCCGTCGTGCTGCTGCTTTTTGACTACTGGCCGCTCAAGCGGGCCCGGGTCCCCCTTTCCCGCCTGCTTATCGAGAAGATTCCGCTGCTGGCACTGGCCGGCGCCGCGGCGCTCACCACCGTCCTTGCCCAGGATGCCGGCGGCGCGCTGAGCCACGCCGATGCCGGGTCGGTGCTGGTGAACATCGGCAACGGCCTTTTGAGCTACGTGAAATACCTGCGCAACATGGTCTGGCCCGTCGACCTGGCCCTGTTCTACCCGCTCGACCCGGCTGCTGTCACGCCGGTCAGGGTGGTGGCGGCGCTGGCTCTTTTGGCCGCCGTCAGCGGGGTCGCGCTCTGGCAGCGCAAGGAGCGCCCCTATCTGCTGTTCGGCTGGTCCTGGTACCTGGTCACGCTGCTGCCGGTGATCGGCTTCATCAGAATCGGGTCGCAGGCGATGGCCGACCGTTACACCTACATCCCGCTGGTCGGCATTTTCGTGGCGATCTCGTGGGGAGGGGCCGAACTGGCCCGGAGATGGAGAGGCGGGCTGCCGGTGGCCGCGGCACTGTCGGCGATCGTTTTGGCGCTCTTGTCCGCACTGACCGTCACCCAGATCGGGTACTGGCGAAGCAGCGCCGAGCTCTACGCCCACGCGCTGGCGGTGGTCGAGGACAACTGGCTGGCGCACAACAACATGGCGGTGCTCAAGGCGCAGCAGTACCGGTTCGACGAGGCGATCGGGCACTTCAGGGAATCGCTTCGGGTCAATCCGAACCAGCCCGAAGGCTTCAGGAACCTCGGCAACGCCTACCAGGCGGCCGGCGACAACCCGATGGCGATAGAGGCGTTCCGCGAATCGGTTCGTCTGAGACCCGGCGACGGGGAAGGGCATTTCCGCCTCGGCTACGCCTACCTGGTGGTAGGAAACCTCGACCTTGCCTACCAGGAGTACCTGCAGCTGCAGCGCATCGACCCGCCGCACGCGGCCCCGCTGCTTGATTCGATCAGGATAAGAGCGGGGAAATAATTCAGGCACAGGCTTTTGGCCGCAAAAAGGCACAAAAAACACAAAAAAATGCGGAAACTATTTGGAAGAAGAACCTGTCTTAGGGTCCGACGTAGCGAATTCGGTTTTTTTTTGTGTATTTTGTGCCTTTTCGCGGCTATGGACTGCAGTCGCCTGCCTCAGATCTGCACCGGAAAGTAGTAGGTAAAAACCCAACCTGACTAGTGCGAATCTTCCGCTGGTCCTATCTCCCCCCCTCCCTTGATGGGAGGGGGCAGGGGGGAGGGTGAGCCTTTGCCAGCTTTTCACCCTCTCCCCAGCCCTCCCCCATCAAGGGGGAGGGGGTGTTTGGGGCAGTTTGCGGAAGATTGTAGCTAACCAGGTTATTTTTTTGTATTTTGTGCCTTTTCGCGGCTATGAATCAGATCCCATCAAGGGGGAGGGGGTGTTTGGGACAGTTTGCGGAAGATTGTCGCTAACCAGGTTATTTTTTGTGTATTTTGTGCCTTTTCGCGGCAAAGAATTGCAGTCGCCTGCCTCAGATCTGCACCGGGAAGTAGTAGGTAAATCCGTCCAGCTTGATCCCGCCCGAGCCGTTCTCCACATCCACGTGTTCGATCCTGTAGTTGCCACCATCCTCCTTGAGCAGCACCCACAAGATGTACTCCCACATGTTGCTGTCCGTGTTGAGGATCCCCACGTTGCTGACCGGCTGCCCCTTTATCATGTTCGCCGTCGCCAGGAAGTACGGCTTCGCCTGCGGCCGGGTCATGAAGTACTGGTCTATCCGCTGGGTGACGAAGATGGACCGACTTCCCACCAGCGGCCTCATCTCGTTGTGCGCCAGGATGAAAAACGACCAGACCAGCAGCAGGGCGGCGCAACTGTTGACCACCGGGCGCAGCCTGATCCCGTCGTAGAGCAGGCTCAGAAAGGGAGCGGAAATCACCAGCACCGGGAGGAAGTACCGGCTTATGAAGGGGTTCCACTTGATGCCGACACTCAGCACGACGAAACTCAGCATGGCTGTCGCTGCGAACAGCACGGTCTCCCGGGAGTACCTTTTCCTGCCCAAGACCAGGGTGAGCGCCGAGCAGAGCAGGAGCAGCATGTGCACGGGATTGGAGGCGTAGTCCTCGTGGGTTCTCGCCGGCGGGAGGGAGAAGGGGCGGTCCAGCGTGAGTCCCGGATCGTTGATCTGGACACCGAGCGCGCCGTGCACCCGCTCGGTCAGCGCGCCCAGTGCATCGTTGGCACCCGAAAATCCGGTCGCCAACTGGGTGGCGACGTTCTTGGCGACGCCGGATACCACGGAGGGGACACCCAGCCCCGTGCCGATGACGCCGTTGCCCGTGCCCGGCGAGATCGGATCCTGGTAGACCCGGTAATTGCGTGCGTAATGGCCGCCGTTGACCAAGAGGATGGCGACCGCGATGACGAGCACGGCGCCGGCCGCAGCCTTGGCACTTCTCAACCCCAGGCGCCCCAGGTAGACCAGCATGAAGGGGAGTGCGACCAGGTAGGCGGTCCCCTTGGTGAAGATGGCAAGGGCGAGGGCGAGCGCCACGGCAATCACGTGTCTCGGCTCGCCGCTGCGGTCGCCCCGAATGGCGTAGTAGGTGAGGCAGACCAGCCAGAAGGTGACGGCGTAGTCGTTCTGGGTGCTGGTCGACTGCAAAAGTCCCATCGGGACCGAAACGGAGAGCGCCGCGGCCACGATTTGGCTGTTCAGGCTCCCTCCCAGCGCCCGCGCGATGAGCGATACCCCCACGGCCGAGCCCAAGAGCGAGAACCACTGCACGCAGTTGTCGAACCGGTCGCCGCCGGACAGTAGCTGCAGGTGCATCATGGCGAACTCCGAGAAGGGTGCCAGTACCAGTTGCCGGTCGATGTGGGTCGGGTAGTGCTGCACGGACCGGTTCTGGATCCAGTGCATGATCCTGGGGAGGTGGTAGGTGAGGGAGTCGAAGTTGTTGGGTGCGGCGACCACGGCTGTGATGCCGGTGATGCAGACAATGCCGGCCAAAAGAGCCAAAAGCAGTTTCTGGAATGGGGTCGTGGCGGGCGGCGTGACTGTCCAGGCGCCCCCTTTGCGGCAATACCTGCAGGTGACCAGGGCGAGCAGATACAGCGACCAGCACGCGACCAGGTGGAGATAGTCCAGGCACTTCAAAAGGCTCAATACCTCGGTCGAGAGCGCCACGAATAAACCGTAGGCAACAGCCGAGATGAGGAAGCTCTCCCTGAGGTTGTTCCTGTTCAGCAAAATCACGAAGCAGATCATCGGAAGCAACAGCGCCAGCATGTGCATGTGTATCACCTTGAAGCCGAAAGTTTAGTGGGAGCGCCCCAGTTTGCTGCGGTAAATGGGACAGGCCCGGTAGTCGTCGGCGCAATAGGCGACGATCTTGCTGATTTTCCTGCTGGTAAGGCTCGTGCAGTAGCAGTCTGGAGCCGGGTCCTCCAGGAACCTGCACACCTCCGGCGCTGCTTGCGACCCTTCAGTCGGACCGGTTCGGTCAAAAGCCTTCATGGCAGCCTCGTGACAGGACCGGATCTCAAGCTTCGGCGGCCCCGGGCGCCTTTTTTGAGCAATTAGGGTGCCGTAATCGGAACAGGTTGAAATGACGGGATTAAGGGGGGAGTCGCGGCGGGAGGGGGTGGGCAAAATGGGCATTATGGGGGTGTGCGGGGTGGGCAAAATGAGGAGTCGGGGAGACTTGCAATTTTCTTCATAACCGTGTACTTTCGGGGACTTAAAGGCAATTTTGAATTTTGAATTTTGAATTTTGAATTTTGAATTTTGAATTGAAAAACCGGGGAAAGGCTATGAAAGAAAAGATCTTCGTGTTCGGAACCAGCGGCCATGCCAGGGTGGTGGTCGATATCGTCGAGCGGCAGGGACCCGGGAGTTAGCGGCCATGCAAAGCTTCGGTGATCCGAAAAAACTGGTGCTGTTCCGGTACGGGCTTCTGGCCCTCTTGGTGACGCTCGTCTATGCCGGTACCTTAAACCACGGCTTTGTCTGGGACGACAGACAGATAATCGTCCAGAACCCGCTGCTGCAAAGCATGGGCAACATCCCCCGGCTGTTCCTTTCCGAGGATACCGCGATAGGCTATACCGGTTACTACCGTCCGGTGACGTATCTTTCCTTTCTCATGGACCGGGCCGTCTGGGGCGTGAACCCGACCGGTTATCACCTCACCAACCTGGTACTCCATATCTGCGCGGTCCTCCTTTTCCATGCGGTGACGGCGGCGCTGTTCGGCAGGCAACGTCTTGCTTTGGCAGCCGCCTTGCTCTTCGCGCTGCACCCGGTAGCCGGCGAAACGGTCAACTTCCTCTCGGGAGGCAGGAACACACTGCTGGCGGCCTGCTTTACCCTGGCGTCGCTGCTCTTCTATATCAGGAAAAAGCGGATCGCGGCCCTTGCCTTTTTCACTGTGGCGATTTTTTCCAAGGAGTTCGCCCTGCTGCTCCCTTCGGTTCTGCTGTTCTACGACTGCCGGATCCGGCGCGAAAGCATCAGATTGTCGAGCTACCTTCCCTACCTGGTCCCCATCGCCGGTTACCTGACACTGCGCTCCCTTGCCGTTCACCAGGCGAACTTTCTCAGCCGGATCAACCTGACCGATGCGCTGGCCGCACCGTACCTCGTGGTGAGATATCTGGTGAACCTCGCCGCCCCGTTCCAGTTGAAAGTCCTATACGACCTGCATCCCGGCGCCCTGGCCAGCATGCTTTGCCTGGGTGTCATCGCCGCCGTGACGGTCGGCCTGTATTTGCTGAGGAAAAACGATGCGCTGCTGTTCGGAGCCTTTTGGTTTTTTCTCTTTCTCCTGCCGGTGATAAACATCATCCCTCTCGAACAATCCGCCCTGATGGCCGACAGGTACGCCTATTTTTCCCTGATGGGCTTCGCCATCTCGCTGGCAGCGGTGGCCTGCGTCCGGCCGGGGCGCGGCGCGACGGTTGCCGTCGCGGCCCTGTGCGCCGTTTACTGTGTCGTGAGCTTCCAGCGCAACAGTGCCTGGCAAAATGAAAGGAACTTCTTTACCAGGATGACCATCGATGCCCCGGAGAAGTTCGACGGCTTTCAGAATCTCGGCATGCTCCATTACAAGCAGGGTGACATCGCCGGTGCGCTCCCCCATCTGAGCGCCGCGCTCTCCAAGCCGGGGATGCCCGCGATGTTCCTGATTGGCTCCGCATCGGTCTTTTGGAAGGAGAACCTGCTGGATAAGGCCGAAAGTTCTCTGCTCCGGGCGCTGCAACTGGACCCGGCCAATCCCGAGCCGTATCTCATGCTGATCACGCTGTATGAGGCGAGCGGCAGAGACGCCCTGGCCCGGCAGTACCGCGCCAAAACGGAGGGGTTGTTCGGCGGTGCGGCGCGGATGATGCAGTCGAGAAACGCGGCGCTTTGTCGTGAGGGGGAAGCGTATCTGGCGAGGCAGCAGTACCTGCCGGCGGAAAACGTGTTCTGGCAGGCGCTGATGAGCGATCCGGCCTACGTGCCGGCGCTGATCGGCATGGCAGAGTTGAGCGCCGGAAGGGGGGACTGGGCCGGCGCCGTTTCGTATCTGAACCGGGCGATCGCCATCGAGCCGTCCAACAACCGGGCCCGCTATGCGCTGTCCAGGCTGTACCGGATGCAGGGGCTGGGCAAATAGGCATCGCCTAAGGGGGATAGGGGCGGATTGAAACAAAACCTCCAACCCTGACCGCGGATGACGCGGATTGGGCGGATTGGGCGGATCAAAGCGCATAAACACAAAACAGGTCCTGACTAGTACCAATCTCCCGCTCGGTGTTCGGGCTGGGGGAGGGGGTGTCTGTGCACTGTGCGGGAGTTTGGTAACCAGGAAACAGGTAGAGACGCATTGCATGCGTCTCTGCTTGAGACGTGACTGCCGAGACGCATTGCATGCGTCTCTGCTTGAGACGTGACTGCCGAGACGCATTGCATGCGTCTCTGCTTGAGACGTGACTGCCGAGACGCATGCAATGCGTCTCTACAGGCCGTACCTGTCGAGCATCCGCTTGAAGCTGCTGTAATCGACGTCGAGCAGACGGGCCGCTTCCATTTTCTTGCCGCCGCTTGCTGCCAACGCCTGCTTGACCGCGTCGCGCTTCAGCTCTTCCAGTGAGTGGACGGTGAGCGGCGACTCCTTGCCGCAGGTCCGTTTCACGTCGCTCATCACAAAGGCGAGGTCGCCGGGGGTGACGCTGTCCCCCGCAAAGAGGGCGGCCCGCTTCATGACGCTTTTAAGCTCCCGCACGTTGCCGGGCCACGGGTGACGCACCAGCACGAGCGCCGCCTCGGCGGTGATGAGCGGCGTGGCCCGGTCCAGTTCGCCGCAGACGTCCGCCAGGAACCTGCGGGCCAAAAGCAGCATGTCCTCTCCGCGCTCCCGCAGCGGGGGGAGGGTGACCATCGTCTCGCCGAGGCGGTAGTAGAGGTCCTCCCTGAAGTTCCCTTGCCCCACTTCCTGATAGAGATCGCGGTTGCTGGCCGCGATGATGCGCGTGTCGACCGTCACCGGGTGCGCCCCCCCGACCGGATAGAACTGTTTCCTCTCCACCGCGTGCAGGAGCTTTGCCTGGATGGCGGCGGGGGCGCAATCCACGTCGTCCAGGAACAGGGTGCCGCCGTTGGCCTCCTCGAACAGCCCCCGTGTCGTGGCAACCGCCCCGGTGAACGCCCCCTTCATATGGCCGAAGAGCTGGCTCTCCACCAGCTGCTCGGGGAGGGCGCTGACGGTCACCGTTACGAAGGGGGACTGCCTGCGCCGGCTCAGCCCGTGGATGATCGAGGCGAGATGGGACTTGCCGACGCCGGTCTCCCCCTGGATGATCACGGAGAAGTCGGACTGGGCGATGCGCTGTGCCTGCCTGATCGCCTCCTGCATGGCCGGGCTCTCCCCCAAAAGCAGCCCCAGCGACGCGCGCTCGCCGCTGCGCGACAGCGCCAGCTCCCTTTGCTGCAGGATGGGGAGCGCGGCGCGGGAAATGGTCTCCACGAGTTCCCGGCAGTCGAGCGGCTTTCTGACGTAGGCGGAGACCCCCAGTTCGATGGCCCGCAAGAGGTAGGAGGTTTCGGTGAAGGCGGTGCAGAGGATGACGGGGATGCCGGGGGCGCTCTTTCTGACCGCCTGGGCCATCTCCAGCCCGTCCACGACCGGCATGCGTATGTCGCAGACCACCACATCGGGGCGCCCGCGGCCGAAAAGCTCCAGCCCTTCCTGGCCGTTGGCCGCGGTCAGCACCGTTTCGAAATGCATCTCAAGTACGATACGGATCCGCTCGCGCAGGTCCGGCTCATCCTCCACGTAAAGGACTTTCAGCTTTGCCTTGTCAGCCATAGATAACCTCGCCACCGGATGCATCCCGGTCCAGTTCCATCCTGAAAACGGTACCCTGCGGTCCGCTTTGGAAACCGATGCTCCCCTGCATGCTCTCCTCGATGATCAGTTTGGTCATGTAGAGCCCGATCCCGGTCCCCTTGTCCCCGGACTTGGTGGTGAAGTACGGGTCGAACACCTGGTCGGCATGCTCCGGCGCGATGCCGCAGCCGTTGTCCCGGACCTCCACGACCACCTTGTCCGCTGCGCCGGCCACCAGGATGGTGACGAGGCCCGCGTCTGCCGCCTCTTCGGGCGCGGCCGACCCCTGCGACGCCTTGTCCGTGATGGCGTCGAAGGCGTTGCTGACCAGGTTCAAGAGGGACTGTTTGAACTCGTTCTGATACCCCTTGACGTAGAGCCTCTGGTCCTTGGCCACGTCGACGCTGCGCAGGGTGACGCCGGAATGGGCAAACTGGGGGGAGACCAGCAGGATCACCTCGTCGATCTTCTCTTTCACGTCGAACCTCTCGGCGACCTTCTCGGGTGTGAAGAAATTCCTGAAATCCTCGATGGTGTCGGACATGTAGTAGAGCTGCTTTTGCGCGTCCCCCTCGGCCCGCTTCAGGAATGCCCCATCGAGGCAGTCATGCTCCCAGGCCATCCTGATGCTTTGGATCGTTGCCCCGAGTGTGGCCAGCGGCTGGCGCCACTGATGGGCGATGGCGCCGATCATCTCCCCCATGGCGACCAGGCGCGCGTGGCGAGCCAGCAGCCGCTCGTGCTTGACGCGCCGCTCCGTTTCCTCCTCGACCCGTCTCACCAGGTTCTGGTTCAGCTCGTGCAGGCTCTGCTCGCTTTTGACCAGTGTGGCCTGCCGGTTGGCGAGCTTTCCGGCCATGTCGTCGAACACCTCCGCCAGGCGCCCGATCTCGCCCCCCTCGACGACATGGGAGACGGTCGGCTGGAGATCCCCATTGGCCAGACGTTGTGCGGCTTGCTGCAGCCTTTCGATGCGCTTCACGAAAAAGATGTTCCCGAGGAACATGACGGACAGTACCGCAGCCAGGAGCATCGAGGAGAGCAGGGCGATGTCGATCAGCACCGCCCGCCGCGCCTTTTCCATGACCTTTTCCAACGGGAAAGCGGTGCGGATATAGAGGTAGGCGGCATGCTCCTCGGGCAGTTGCAGCTTCCTGTAGGAGATGATCTTCTTGTCGTCGGCGAGATCGCCGGCGATGAAGGTGTCCCGCTCCGGGCCGGTTTTCATGCGCAGGAAGCTCTCCTGGTTGAGCCTCGTGCCGACGTATTTCTCGGGGCTCAGGTTGCGCGCCACGATCATGCCGTTGCGATCCATGATGCTGTAGGAGGAGCCTTCGGGAAGGTTGCCCGCCTGCAGCAGGCTGTCGAAGCGCCCGAAATCGATGCTTGCCGATATGACGCCATCGATCTCGCCCCTGCCGTCGATCACCGGATAGGCGAAGCTGATCACCGGGTTCTTCGATATCGCCCCGAAACTGAAATCGCCGGAAGAGAACCTCTTCGTTTCCAGCGCCTGTTGAAAGGAACGAAGATCCTTTATGGAGACGGGCCGGGTCATGGGGAGGCCCGAGGCCCAGACCGCCCCGCTCTTGTTGGCGATGATGATATTGGCGTACTGGGGGTTCTTCTTCAGGATGGCGCTGAGGATGGCGGTGGTCGCCGCCTGGTCGTGGCTCTCTATTTCAGGCAGTTGCTCCAGGGCGGTGAGCAGTTGCTCTATGTTGCCCGGCAGGTGGTGCTGCTCCCGGGCTATGCTGCTGGTGAGCCTCCTCGCCTCGGCGAAACCTTTCCTGAGCGACTCCCTGTGCTGGGTCATGCCGGACTGGATGATGAGCAAGATGGCGGGGAGAGAAAGCAGGAAGGCCATCATCAGCAGGTGAGCCCGCAACGGCAGGGAATAGAGACGATGGAAGATGCTTTTTTTCATAGGCCGACGCTACTTTTGTGCATTTTGTGCCTTTTTGTGGCCCAAAGCCGTAAAGGTTTCGATGGTATCCACCAGGGAGCGCCACGACATCCGCTGCGAGGCGAAGTTGCGGATGTTTTCGGCGAAGTCGGTCTGTTCCTGGTTCATGAACCACAGTATGCCGTCCGCCAGGGCTTGAGGGTCGTCGGGCGGCACGATCCTGCCGGTGCAGCCATCCTGGATCACCTCGTGAAATCCGCCGACGTCGGTGGCCAGCACGGGCTTTCCGAACCCGTATGCCGTGGCGATCACCCCCGACGTTATCGACTTCTTGTAGGGGAGGACCACCAGGTCGCACTGGCAGAAGTAGCGGCTCATGTCCTCCTCGGGTATGTAGCCGTCGACGATTTCCACCCGGCCGGACAGGCCCAGCTCGGTGATGAGTGCCAGATATGCATCCTTGTCCTTCCAGAACTCGCCTGCGACCCTCAGGGTCAGGTCGTACCCTTTCAAGAGGGCGATCGCCCTTAAGAGCGTGTCGAGTCCCTTGTAGGGTCGGACAAAGCCGAAGAACAGCAGGTTCAGCTTCCTGTCCCTGCCGGCTGCCGGCACGGCATGATAGTCGAAGAGCGGCAGCAGGTGCTTGCTGACCGAGGCCCCGGGGTGGAAGCCAAGGATCTGTTTTCTCTCCTGTTCGGAGTGGACGATCATGGAATCGGCCCTTTTCAGAACCAGCTTCGCGAGAAATTTCTTAAAGCTGCTGTCTTCGTGCTCGAAGACATTGATGCAGAGAAAAACGACCTTTATCCCTTTTTTGTTGCATGCACGCAGCAGATAAAGGTACATCGGGGTCCAGTAAACGACCCACCATGGCAAAATGACCATGTCCGGCTGGAACGCCAGTATCCTTTTCCAGGTTGCCGCCCATGATGCCGGATTGGCAGAGTCGAGACGGTAGCTAAGGTCGCCGAATTCCTTCTGGATCTCCTCCTGGTCTATGGCCGGGTCGGTCTGGGGTTTGTTGCCGAAGAGACACGCCGGGTACTGTCTCAGGTAGCTTACCAGCAGCAACTCGTGCCGCTTTTCCAGCTCCTTTGCCAGCGAATAGCAGTATTTGGCTATGCCGCCTCTAAATGGCGGTACAGGTGCAATCAGGCAGAGTCTCATAATCGTTACCAGATCGTTTTCAGGTGGGGGTAATTTTGCAGTTTATCGTCCTTTGTCACCAGCGGCGCTCCGAGTGACAACGCAGTGGCTGCGATGATCCGGTCGGCCGGGTCGGCGTGAGGGAAATCGGGCAACCGAACCGATTCGACCGCTATGGCGTTGCTCACTGCCACGAAAGTAAGAAACGGCAGCGCCTCGCAGCGGCAGAGCCAGTCGCGGACGTCCAGAGCCAGCCGCAGCCGGCCGCGCTCCACAAGCAAAGCTATCTCCCATGAAGTGATACAGGATACATGGACAGAGCTTGACTTCACGCCGGCATCGATCGCCTTCTTTGCCGGCTTGCTCAGGGTCGTGGGGTCATTGACCCACCAGAGCAGGGCGTGGGTATCGATCACGATCACTTCAGCGTCTCCCAATCTTCCACCCCTACAGGCTCCAGGGGGGCATCGTATCTCAGCACGGTATTGCGCAGGCCCCGGAAACAACCCTCCGGGTCTGCAACATAGGGGACAACCTTGAGGACCGGGCGTCCATGATCCGTTATCACCAACTCCTCGCCGGTCTGCTCGACCTTGCGGAAATATTCCAGTGAATGGGGCTTGAACTGGGATTTCGACACGGCTTGCGGCATAGGGAACCTCCATGTTTAAATTGTGACCATGGTATCATGGTCATAATGTCCGCGCAAGCGGGATCATGGCGAAAACCGTTCGGTAAACTCTCTTCACCGGCAGACAGCCCACGGCTTTTCCGTGCAGTCAGCGTAGTGTCCGGCCTTCGCCTCCCGTGTTCTTGTCCGCGCCGGTCATGATCTCGATGCGGCTCCTGAAAAGCTTACGGAAGTTGGCAAGGCTCAACAGCCTCAGGTCTCTTGTGCTGATGCCGCCGTTCAGCCTGAGAGAGCGCACGAAAGAGCAGGCGACACTGGAACAGATGACGACAAACCTGCTCTTGGCAAGAAATCCGGGGAGGTGCGCCCGGCAGTAGAAGTTGCAGGAGTTGTAGACCCTGGTGAGCGGCGCCCAGCCGAAATGCTTGATGGTCAGGCGCAGCGCCTCCTCGGAGTTTTCGTACAGCGTCTCGTCGCGGATGGTCTTGGAGGCCTCGTGGAGCCGGTAGGTCGACAGGAACCGGGGGAGGTAGCGGCACGGGAAGCGCTTGCCGATCCTGATCCAGAGGTCGTAGTCCATGGCGAAGTGGAGCGACCGGTCCAGCCCGCCGACCGCCTCGAACGCCTCCCGGCGGAAAAAGGTGGAGGGCTGGCAGATGATGTTCGCGTAGGCGAGCTTGTACAGGTCGAAGAAATCGGATTGGTCGCGGCTGACGATCGCGCCTGCCTGGGTGGAGTAATAGGAGTCGCCGTAGACGAGCCCGGTATCCGGCTCGTCGCGGAACAGGCGGGCGGCCGTCTGCAGCGCCTCCGGCAGGTAGGTGTCGTCGGAGTTGAGCCAGGCGAAGATCGCCCCCTCAGCCAGCCGGAACCCCTTCATGATGGCATCGGTCTGCCCCTGGTCCTTTTCGCTCAACCAGCGGTATCTGATGCCGCGGCACTCGACCGGCCACTGGCCGCTCTCCAGGAGCTTTTCATAACGCTCCATGACGGCGACCGAACTGTCCGTCGATCCCCCGTCCACGATGACGTAATCGATCCGGAAGTCGCCCTTCTGGCCGATGACGCTTTCGATGGTCTCGGCGAGGTAGCACCCCTGGTTGAAGGAGGGCGTTACCACCGATATGGTGGGGATGTCCTGAATGTCATTCATGTTTCATGGTTACCAATGGAGGATCAGACCTCTTGAGAACTTAAGTTGCTTCAGGTGAATGGAGCCGTCACCGGCGGCGTGGGACGCTGATTAGTACTAAACTCCCGCACGGTGCACAAACACCCCCTCCCCCTTTATGGGGGAGGGCTGGGGAGAGGGTGGAAAGCTCGCATAAGCCTCACCCTCCCCCAGCCCCTCCCATCAAGGGAGGGGAGGACCGAGAGGGAGGGGAGGACCGAGAGGGAGATTGGTACGCAGGAAATCAGATCGATTCCGGCTGGCCGGTGATGACGTTGTGAACCGGCATCCCCTTGATGACGTCGAGTCTGGCCGCACCCGTGACATGGCTCAGCCGGCCGTTTTGGTCCCTCCCCTCCCGGAACTTGGACCGCACGTACCCCTCTTCCAGTGATACCTCCGTGACCACCTCGTTCAATGCATCGCTTCGGACGAAATAGGCGTTGTTGCCCGCACTGTTGCAGCCGATGAAGGCATAGCCTTTCTCTTTGGCCAGGTGGTGCAGGGCTTTCAGTGAGGCGCCGAAATACAGGTTGCTGTAATGGGCCCGGGTCCTCTGGAAGTTTTTGTCATAGGGGACGGTGATGGCCCTCTCGATGCCGAAGATGCTGTTGTACTCCACTATGACGATGACCGGCGCTATCACAGCGATGCTGTCCCAGATCCAGTAGTCGTTGCCGTCCAGGTCGATGTGCAAGAGGCCGACCTCCCGATCGAACTGCTGCGCCGCGATCAGGGCGTTGATGTTGTCGCGATCGATGAAGACCGCCTGGGCGTTCAACTCGTATCGGCAGTAGTACTCCGCCGTCCTGATTTTGGCCACGTTCTTGGCCGAGCCGTCCATCACGAAGCCGGACCAGTTGCTGTTCATCATCAGGAAGCGCGTATTGGACTCCCGATAATCCTTGACGCCGAATTCGATGAACGTCCTGTTGGCGATGGCAAGGTGGTGTATCAGCCACTGGATGATGCCGTCGTCGCCCCACTCGGAAAAGACCCGGAATTCCACCTCGGCAAGAGAAGAGATCCGCTTTGTCTTCCTGACGTTTTCCACCAGCAGTTTGGCGAGCAGCAACTCGTGCTGTTCATGGTGAATGACCTGCCTTATCGCCAGGCGGACCGCGGTCTTCACCTGAAACATCAAATGGGAAATGCTCATGTGCTCTCCAGGTGCCGCTTCATGACCGGTTTAGTAGTTGCTTCCAGTGCTGTTTCAGATAGACCGTGGGCGGCATGGGAAGGATTGTCACCCTCATCATTTTTTGTAATCGTCCTGCGCGAAATGTTTTTCGAGCCAGATATAGAGGCAGATGAAGAGGTAGCGGCTGCCCATTTCCTTGATCTTCAGCTTGGCAACTCCCGTACGTCGATTACGCCAGGTGATGGGAATTACGCACCAACTGTAGCCACGGACGATGGCCTTCAGTGGCAGCTCTACTGTCAGATTGAAATGCGGCGAAATCAGCGGACGGCACCCTCTGATCACCTCGGCCCGGTACGCCTTGAATGCGTTGGTGGTATCGTTCAGCTTGATGCCGAAGAGAACTCTGAGAAAGCCGTTCGCCAGACGGTTTATGGCCAGCTTGATCGGGGGGTAGTCGATAGTGCCTCCCCCCTTGATGAAGCGGCTGCCGAAGACACAGTCAAGGCCGTTGTTCAACTCGTGCCAGTAGCGCACCACATCACGGCAATCATCGGACTCGTCGGCCATCATGATCACCACGGCGTCACCGGTCATTTGGTCGAGCCCATGGATGATTGCCCTGCCGAAACCGTGCAGACCTTCGTTACGTACCGGCTTGAGCTGGGGGAGTCGCAGGCTGAGCTCCTGCAGCAGTTGCCAGGTTCGGTCACTGCTGCCGTCGTCCACCACTAAGATTTCATGGCGAATCTCGTTTAGCCGCAGTTCCAGATGGAGGTGTTCCACCGTTGAGCAGATGCACCCCTCTTCATCGCGGGCAGGGATGACGATGGAAAGAAGTTCTAGCTGGCGTGCCTGGTCGCAGTGGTTCATAGGACACCCGAAAGTTCCAGCCAGCCCGGATGCTCCTCGGCGTGGCGGGCCACCTCGTCCAGGATTGAGGCCAGAGGTGTCTCCGGCTGCCAGCCCCAGAGTTGGCGGGCCAGGGAATTGTCCATGATCAGCCATGGTATGTCGAATCTGCGCTCCTGCAGATCGGCTGACACGCTGTGGTGGCCGAAGCGCTCCCCGCACCACAGGCTCAACTCGGCAAGCGACATGGCGTTGGCTTTTCCCCCGCCCAGGTTGACGATCCGGGCCAGCCCTTCCCGGTAGTGCATCTGCTTTTGCAGCAGCGGGACCAGGTCCCGGGGATGCAGGCAGTCGCGCACCTGGTGGCCTCTGCCGCCGAACCCGATATAGGTCAGGGGGGAGCGGCGCAGCCATGAGTTGATCCAGAAACTGAAGATCCCCTGGTCAGCCTTGCCGAACTGTCCCGCGCCTGCCAGCACCCCGCAGCGATTGACCCAGACCGGAAAACCAAAGGTTTCTCCGTACTCCAGGGCGAGGGTTTCCGAGGCGAGCTTGGTGCTGCCGTAAAGCGACACCGGCGGGGAGGTGCTGAATGCTTCGTTTACCCCCTCCTGGCTCACTCCCGGCGGCAGAGAGCGCTCTGTCTGCAACTGGAACGCCGAGCCCTCCGCCAGCACGGGAAGTCCCGCCAGTGGCGGGACGGAATAGACCCGACTGGTGCTGATGAGGATGAAGCCGGCCCCGTGGCGCTTGCAGTATTCGAGGATGTTTACCGTCCCCAAAAGGTTGTGCTCGATTAGTTGGCGGCTGCTGGTCACTCCGTCAACTCCGGCAAGCACGCTGGGATTGGCGGCTGCATCGATGACCCAGTCCACCGGCGGCAGCGTTTCGAAGTCCGATGCGGCCCGCAGGTCGCCATGAAACAGCTTCACTCCAAGTCTTTGCAGGGCGAGCCGGTTCTCTTCACTGCCCCGCCGGACAAAGTTGTCCAAGCCGTAGACTGTAGTCCCAGGCTGTGATTCAAGCCAGGCCGTGGCTATGGTGCTCCCCGCAAAGCCGCAGATGCCGGTGATCAGTAGCCTCATTGCCCAAGCCTCTGCTGCCAGGATGACGTTATTTCAGCAATGGTCTGTTTCAGCGACTTGGTGATGTCCCAGCCGGGGTAATGGGCCTTCATCTTGGAGAGATCACTGTAGTAGCAGATATGGTCCCCGATCCGGTTCTCCTCGTCATAGCAGTAGACCTGGGGCTTGCCGCTGTACTGCTCCACCAGCGAGAACGCCTCCAGGATCGAGCAGGAGTTCGCCTTGCCGCCGCCCAGGTTGTAGACCTCGCCGCAGCGGGGATGGAGATAGAAGGCGTGGATGAAGCGGGCCACGTCCTCCGAGTGGATGTTGTCACGCACCTGCTTGCCGCCGTAGCCGAAGATCCGGTATTCGCGTCCTTCCAGGTTGCACTTGACCAGGAAGCTCAGGAAGCCGTGCAGCTCGACGCCGCAATGGTTGGGGCCGGTGAGGCAGCCGCCGCGCAGGCAGCAGGTGGGCATGCCGAAGTAGCGGCCGTACTCCTGCACCATGACGTCCGCCGCCACCTTGGAGGCGCCGAACAGGGAGTGCTTGGACTGGTCGATGGAGAAGGTCTCCGCGATGCCGTTAAGGTAAGCCGGGTCGTCGTACTCCCAGCGGGTCTCCAGTTCCTTGAGCGTAATGCCGTTGGGAAGATCGCCGTAGACCTTGTTGGTGGACATGTGGACGAAGGGGGACTCGGGACAGAATTGCCGCGCGGCCTCCAGAAGGTTCAAGGTCCCTACTGCGTTGGTGTCGAAGTCATCGAACGGGATGTCGGCAGCCCGATCATGAGAAGGCTGTGCTGCGGTGTGGATGATCCCGGAGGGTCTGATCTCCCGGATCAGATCGAGAATGCCTTGGCGGTTGCGGATGTCCAGTTCGTGATGACGGAAGTTCGGCAGAGATGCCGTCAGTCGCTGTCGGCTCCAGGTGGTGTCTCCCTGTGGGCCGAAGAACACTGCCCGTTGGTTGTTGTCGACGCCGTGCACCATTAAGCCCTGGTTATGGAAAAAGGTGGCGACTTCGGAGCCTATGAGACCAGAAGAACCGGTGACGAGAATAACGTTCATAAAAATCTCCAGAAGTCGATTATTCGGTTGTGTCTGTACAGGTGCCATCCGGCACGGGTCAGTGCATCTTCCAGATACCGTGTCGAAACCTCAGAGCAGGTAATAAAGCCGGGTCGATTGAAGTCAGGCCCGGCCTGCATTGACTTTTGGTTGTTGTGGACTACTGCCAGCCAGTTTGAGGTGAGGGCGGCGTTCCTAAGCTCCCGTTCCCAGTCGCCATCTGCAGGGCAGGTGAGGTAGCTCAGCGGGAAGGAAATGTCGGGTCCCGCCAGCAGCGCCTCCAACGATTCATCCTTAATCACCAGAAGGGGGCGCCCGGACAGGGTCCCGGAGATAGTACCCCGATCCTCCTCGGCAAGGTAGTTATAATTGTCACCGGGGCTGGAATTTGAAGTCCTGGCCCAGTAAATACTGATGCAGACTACACCGACAAGTGAGCAGACGTTTAGAGCTACTAAGCCAGCGAGCAGCCAGCGGCGTTTGCCTCGCAAAAAGAGCCGGGTCGCTCCCCAGAGCAGGGCATATCCCGCCAACAAGACAACTGTGTAACGCGTGTTCCAGGCCTGGAAATGCACCATGCCGCTCAATGACACGAAGCCCAGCAGGAAGAGGAGGGTGGCTGCCAGACGCGCACGGGACGAGAGCCCGAGGAGCAGCAGGGGGAGCATGACAACGGCTGCCAGGCCGGTGCGGCCGGCATCTTGGGTGGGGAAGGGCCTCCAACTCTCGGGGAGCACCTCGATCCTGGCACCCAGCTGGTTGTACACGTGTGTCACTTCCTCGTTGGCCAATGTTCTCATGCTTTTGGGGAGATAACCGAGCGGCTCCAGCAGCCAATGGCCCGTGCTCAGGGCCACAGCGTGGGTGACTTCCGCTGCCGAGGCGACCTTGTGGGCACGACCGGCATTGCCCCCCTGGAAATCCGAGAATGCCAGATAAACGGGCCAGTAGGACGAGAATACAATGATCGTTCCGAGCACAACTGCCGCAAAGGGGAGTGCGGCGCTACGCAGAGTGAGGATCTTCTCCCTACATTGCCACAGGGCGATCAGGGCCAGCAGGACCGCGTGAGGCGCCACGGTAGGCTTGCAGGCGATGGCAACGGCGTTCAGCACCAAAAATATGGCCAGGCCGAGCTTTGCCTCGCGTACCCGGTGCAGCGCCACATAGGACGCCAGCACCGGGAACGCGGCTGCGATGTCGGAGTTGACCGACCAGATGCGCAGGCCGATGGCGGGGAAAGAGCCGAAGAGGATCGCTGTCATCGCGGCCTGCCAGCGCGAAAGCCTGAGGTCGAGCGCCGCAAGGTAGACAGAGGCAATAGCTCCAAGTGACAGAAGGCCGCTGACATAGCCGACCCCTCGCCACCCTGTGCCCAGCAGGATCTTCTGGCCGAGAATCACATCCGCGCCCACCGGGAGGCCTATCTGTGCCCAAACGGGGGTGTTCCACGGATCAAAGCTGCGCTGCTGGAGCCAAAACATTACGCGCGGGATGTGGTACCAGAGGCCGTCGTAGTGCTGGGTCCCGTAGAGCGCATCGAATGTCAGCTGGAGTGCGAAGGCAACGGCCAAGACAGCTGCCAGCAGTAGCGCCGCTTTTCCCCTGCCTGTCCTGAACCAGCGCAGCACGGGTGGGAGGGGTGGGAACCCGTTGCGCCAGGCCTGCAGCAGCAAAACGGCAGCCGCACTCCAGGTGACGGCGCCGTAACTCTGTGTCGTCAGGTGGTGAGACAGGCCGAGCACGAGCCCGACGGATAAAAGCAGGAATTCGTAGAGCGCCAGTCCGAAAACCAGTCGTTGCACCGTGGCAGCGGGACGGGTTGTCTGCGGGATCGCTAGCATGCACAGGAGTGGAAATGCTATATACAGCAGAATTGTCAATGTATCTCCATGGCCATACCAAGATAAGCTATCGCTGCTAAAAGCGGAGGGGTGAAGGCTGGGCAGCCGTTTATATTACCGAGACTCCCCCTGCATTGTCAAAGGTTATGGCGGCTTTCTCATAAACCGCCATGGTCTGTCGGGCCATCCTGTTCCAGTCGAACTGCTTTGCCCTTTCCAGTCCCCTGGCTATAGAGTCATGTCTCAATGCATCATCGCCCCAGAGACTCCAGACCTTGTGCGCCATGTCCTCGGCTGAACTCGGATCGAAGGTCTGTCCCGACCCGCCGACGACCTCGGGGATCGAGGTGACATTGGAGCAGGCGATGGGGCAACCGCAGGCCATCGCCTCGACCAAGGGAATGCCGAATCCTTCGAACAGGGAGGGAAACACCATCAGTCGCGCCAAGTTATACAGGTGGGGAAGGTCTTCTTCGGGGAGATAGCCGAGCACTTTGACATCGTCCTGCAATCCCAGTCGGCCGATTTCCTCAAGCACAGCGTCATTTGCCCTCATGGCAATGCCGGAGAGTACCAGTTGGCCGTCAAAGCCGAAGCTGTGCTTCATAATCTTGAGGGCAGCCAAGAGCCTCTTGTGATTCTTGTGGGGCCACGTTGCTGCCGGGTAAAAGATGAAAGGCTTGTGCAGGCCATATCTGATCCGTACGGTTTCTCTTAGCTCAAGGTCATCTATAATGCGGAATTGCGGGCTGTAGCCGTTGTAAACGACGTCGATCTTGTTCGGGTCAATCTGGTAGCGTTCCACAAGGCATGTCTTGGCATGCTGCGAGATGGCAATGATCCGGGAAGCCTGCTCGGCGGAAGGCCGGTATAGCGCCTTCCTGGCCTTGATCTCATACGAGGAAAAATACTCCGGACAAAACTCGTGCAGCATATCGTGGAAGGTCAGGACGGACGGGGCTCTGTGACCCATCGGGTTGAGAATGGAAAAGGGGTGGTGGATCAGGTCCACCTTAAGCCCGTTCATAAACGGTCTCAAAAGGTCGATCCGGGATACGTGCCTGATGGCAGCACGAAGATACCACATCGGGGACGGTTTGGCGTAACGGCAGGACACTTCGGTAAAATGCGGGCTGTGCAGTGCGAACGACTCCAGGCAGCTACTGTTGCATATCAGGCAATAGTCGTTGACAGGATCACTCTCCTGCAACGAACTGACCAGACCGCGGAAATAGCTCTCCACCCCTCCCATTCTGCCGGGCACAAATGATACTGCATTTAGAGCTATCTTCATCCCTGTAGCCCAACTTTCGTTCCGGATGTCTTATCCATATGAAGCAAGCGCCGAAACCCCTTTGGAATTATTTCCCGGACATGCCTCGTTTCAGTTTTGCCAGTGAAAATGCCAATATCGATTTGACCGTATTGAACCGGGCAAGATAGCGAAATACATATGAACGCCTGGATAACATTTTGGGCAGCGACCGTATCTCGGTGGTTTGAAATACTTCAAGGATGCTGTGTATGATCCATCTAGCCGGAACATATCCGAAGTGTTTGTCGATGATGGACATATTTTCTTTGTAAATCAGATCCCTAAGCGAGAGGGTCTTGTTTTCACCGTACATCCTGCTGGTTGCCAGGTAGGTTTCGATGAATGCGATTTTCGACTCGAACCTTTTCCCCATCCTTATCCACAGTTCATAATCCATGCAGGTATGCAGACCGACGTCGAGCAGACCGATTGCCTTGAGCGCCTCGGTTCGGAAGAAAACTGAAGGCTGGCAGATGTAACAGTCTTCAGCAAGCTTTTTAAGATCGAAAGCGGAACTGGAGTAACTGCCGATGATGCTCCCTGCCCTGTCCGTATACCAGGCGTTTCCATAAACCATGACGTGGCCCGTATGGGGTGCAAGGAACCGCACGGCCTGCGCCAGGGCCCCCGGCAGGTAGGTATCGTCCGAGTTGAGCCAGCCCAGTATCCCGCCCGTGGCGCGGGCGAACCCCTTGTTGACCGCGTCGGCCTGGCCGCGGTCCTTCTCGCTCAGCCAGTGAAAGTCGATTCCCCGGCAGCCGACCCGCCACTCCCCCCGCTCAATGAGGGCCTGGTAGCGCCGCATCACCTGGACCGAGTCGTCCGTGGAGCCTCCGTCCATGATCAGGTACTCGAGGAAGAAGTCGCCCTCCTGGCCGAGCACGCTCTCGATGGTCGCGGGGAGGAATTCCCCCTGGTTGTAGGAAGGGGTGACGACGGATACGGTCGGGTAGTCTCCCGGGGGCGTTTCTCCGATCACCATGTCTTCTCGAAGGCGGCCTTGTCGTAGCTCCTGTCCGGGTCGACGAAGAAACTGTCCCTGTTTCGCCCCGAGAAGTAGTCCACCGTCTTGCGGTTGAGCTGCCTGTAACAGAAGGAGACCGGGACCAGTACCACGAAGTAGATGAGCGTCAGTATGATCTTGGAGTTGACCTGGCCGAGCAGTTCGCCGAACCTGAGCCAGCCGCCGGCCAGCGTCCTGGAGACCCGGCTTGGGAAGGCGACCAGGAAAAGCAGTGCCAGGACGGCATGCAGCAACAGCTCGCTCTTGAACAGGTAGAAACCGACCATGAGCGCCAGCGCGACACCCGACAAGGCCTTGGAACTCTCGGCGTTCGACATGGCGGCTCCTAGAAAATGGTGTAGATGAACGGCGCCATGGCGCTGCCGCTTGCCATGATCAACAGCCCGATCAAGAGCATCGCGACGATTACGGGGATCAGCCAGAATTTCTTCCGCTCCATCAGGAACCGGTACAGGTCGGTCAAAAGCTCCATCTAAGTTACTCCTTCAATCCAGATTGAATGTTCTCTTCCACTTGTCCCTGTTGCTCCACTCAGGTTGCCTTTCTTTTTCGAACAGGCAGTTGCCGATCACCAGCAGGTCCATCTCCGTTCCCATGAAGCAGCGAAACGAGTCCTCGGGCGTGCACACGATCGGCTCGCCTCTGACGTTGAAGCTCGTGTTGACCACGATGCCGTAGCCGGTCTTTTCCTTGAACTTGCTGATCAGCGCATGGTACCGGGGGTTGGTCTCCCTGTGTACCGTCTGGACGCGGGCGGAGAAGTCCAGATGGGTGATGGACTGTACGTCCGAGCGGGCATGGTACAGCCTGTCCAAAAGAGGCAGTGAGTGGTAGTTCTCCGGCAACGGCTCCCTGCGGCGGGCAACCACGTCGGCCACCAGCAGCATGTAGGGGGAGGGGACCTCCAGTTCGAAGAAATCGGCGCTCTCCTCGGCGAGAACGCTGGGAGCGAAGGGGCGGAACCCCTCGCGCTGCTTGATCTTGAGGTTGAGCCTCTTCTGCATGCCGCTGTTTCTGGCATCGCCCAGTATGCTGCGGTTCCCGAGCGCCCGGGGACCCCATTCCATCCTCCCCTGGTGCCAGCCGATCACCTTCCCCGAGGCGAGCTGGTCGGCGACGACCGAGCACAGCTCGTCGAAGCTTTTAAAAACCCGGAAGTCGGCGTCGTACTTGCGCGCCATGTACGAGACGTCCAGCTCGGAATACTCGGGGCCGAGATACGACCCCTGCATGCGGTCCGTCTTGCCGTCGGCCGCGCGCGGCGCCCCGTAATACATGTGGTGCACGGAGTAGGCGGCGCCCAGGGCCCCGCCCGCATCCCCGGCCGCGGGCTGGATCCAGATGTTGTCGAAGATGCCGCTTTTGAGGATCCTGGCGTTACTGACACAGTTAAGCGCGACGCCTCCCGCCAGGCAGAGGTTCCTGGAGCCGGTGAGCCGCCGGCACTCCCGGACCATTTTCAGGACGATCTCGTCGGTGACCTGCTGGATGGCCAGGGCGCAGTTGCAGTGATGCTGCTCGATGTCCGCTTCGGGGGGGCGGACGGGGAAGCCGAACAGCTCTGCCCACTTGGCATCGTCGATCATCTTGAGGCCGGTGGCGTACTCGAAGAATTCCTGGTTCAGGCCGATCGAGCCGTCCTCCTTGACAGTGACGATGTTGTCGAGGATCTTCTGCCGGTACGCGCCGGTGGCGCGGCTTGAGGGGTCGCCGTAGGGGGCCATCCCCATCAGCTTGTACTCGCCGCTGTTCACCTTGAAGCCCAGGAAGTAGGTGAACGCGCTGTAGAGAAGGCCGACGGAGTGCGGGAAGTGGAGCTCCTTGAGCGGCGTAATCGTGTTCCCCTGGCCATGCATGATGGCGGCGGTGCTCCATTCGCCCACCCCGTCCACCGTCAGTATGGCCGCATCCTCGAACGGCGAGGGGAAGAAGGCGCTGCCGGCGTGGGACAGGTGGTGTTCCGAGAAGAGGAGCTTGACCTTCCTGGGGTCGAAAGACGCATCTATTTCGGTGAAGCTTTCGCGCAAAAGTTTCTTGAGCAGGATCTTTTCCTTGATCCAGACCGGCGCGAAAGAGAGGAACTGGCGCAAACCTTTCGGTGCGTTGACGTAGTAGGTTTCCAAAAGCCTTTCGAACTTGAGCAGGGGCTTGTCGTAGAAGACGATGGCGTCCAGCTGGTTCAGCGTGAGGCCGGCCTGCTTCAGGCAGAATCTTATCGCCTCGGCGGGGAACCCTTCGTCCTGCTTGTTGCGGGTGAAGCGCTCCTCCTGGGCCGCGGCAATGATGCAGCCGTCCTGTATCAGGGCTGCCGCCGAATCGTGATAGTATGCCGATATGCCCAGGATGTTCTTTTTCATGGAGTTTTGCCGGGTCCCTTGCAATTGGTTCACTGCTTTTTGCTCATCTGACTGAAAAGTTCCGTAGCCAGGCCTTCCCCCAGAATCCTGTTGCCCAGGATGTTCAGATGCCCGCCGTCCGCGTGACGCAGTACGGTAGCTTTGTTCTTTGCTTCGAGCGCGTTCAGATTCTGCATGGGAAACAACAGCGGCGTGAAGCCGGACTCCTTGGCAACACTTACTTGTAGCCTGTTGAGCTCTTTGTCGCCAGTCTCATCGATGATGATGAACAGCCTGGCGTCCTTGTTGAATTCCTGTTTCAGCAGTCTGAGCACTTTCCTGGTTACCTGATAGGAATTCCCCCGCAATTTTTCGATTTCCTTGGGGCTGAATTTTCTGGAGTAACCATCGTAATACTTGAACTGGAGTCGTTGCGCAATGATGTCCAGCCGTCTGAAAAAATACGAGTTGTTGTATAGGAATCTGTAGCACCCGGCGAACCTGGATGGCGAGTAACGGAGCTTGCCTTTTTCATCCGAGAAATAGGGACGGTAAAAATTCTGGTTTCTTACGATCTCTTCGCGTTCCCATTCCAGCGAATTGTTGCTGAAATCATTGTCGCTGAATTGAAGGACGAAAATATCAGGATTTATAACCTTTATTTGCTCTTTGATAAACAAATATTCTTGAAGCGTCCCGTAGCCGCCTCCACCTGCAGCAAATATTTCCACATCCTTGTGGTACTTCTGCCGAAGGGTGGATTTTACCACCGAAAAATACATCTCATTGTTGCCGGTAAACGGATCTCCGGTGAATGAATCTCCGAGAAATAATATCTTTGTCTTTGAGGTTGCAGTATCCCCGTACGCCCTGAATCTGTTGTGGTCGAGAGAGAAAAAGGCGTCGTACCTGTTCCCCGCAGCATCCTTCTGAGGGAAGTTCCGACCGAAGTCCTTTTTGGGAGCCCAGCCCAGCACCTCGTCTGCTGCATAAGGACTTAACCTCTGATCTTTCGGGTTGAAATAAAGATAATCCGCTAGCACCACTGACAGTGCCAAAAACATAAAAATGGCAACAAGACAAAGCCACATATTACGATTCATTCGATCAGATCTCCGGTTCCAGATGATGCTCGGAACGTATTGCTATAAATGCGGTCGGCAACGAACCGTCTGGAGGAAGGAGCGCACGGATGCTTTCCAGAGTTTCCATCTGACGATGGAAATTACGCCGGTTTTCCGTACCTGGTGTGGGACCGGGTGATTATATATCGGCACTGTTGCCGCTGCCAATGCGCCGGAAATTATTATATTAGGGGCGAAAGTATCATTTGGTATCTGATCTATGATTCGTTTGAGGAGCGGTGCCTTAATCAGGCGGAAAGGTACATTTACATCAGTTACTCCCTTGCCGTAAAGGTGTCTCACCGTGGCCCGGGAAACCGCACTAATGATTTTCCTCCCCCAATTTTGTGACCTTCCGGTGCGGATGCCAAACAGTGCTGAATAGCCGGCACGTTTATCCCATAATTCTTCGAAAAAGACGGGACTCATCTCGTCGTCGCTGTCAACTTGGAAAACCCAATCAGCTTCGTCAACAGCTAAGCTGTAACCCACTAGGATTGTGGGACCATGACCGCTGTTGGTCTTGTTGATAATACGGATATCCGGATCGGAGGAGAAAACATCGAGGCATGTTGCAGTATCGTCCCGGGAACCGTCATTGAGAATGAACATAGTGAAATTTATATTCAGTTCTCTTAATGTCCGACCCCAGGAGCGTATGACGGCTTCGATACAAGCCGCTTCGTTATATACTGGCATTACCAGGGCGAGGTCTTTCAATTTATGCTGAGTCATAGGGTCTTTTCGGGAGATTTTATTTGAGTTTCGTAGAGACTGAGCGCTTCGTCGATGGCCTGATCCATATTAAAATACCGGTAAGTTCCTAATCTGCCGCAGCATAGCACGTTGCTCATCTTATCTCCCTCGTTCTGATATAACCACAACAACTCTTTGTCCCGAGCAGTATTTATTGGGTAATAGGGGGCAGTTTCTGCCTGAAAGCTGGTTGAAAATTCCTTGTATATCACAGTTTTATCGTTCGGGTATGGTCGTTCTTCATGGTAATGCCTGAATTCATGTATTCGTGTGTAGGGAACGGAAAGGTCGGCATAATTCATTACCGATATGCCTTGAAAATCTGCGACACGGTGGACTTCTTTCTCGAATCGCTGGGTCCTCCATCCCAGAGTTCCGAACTTATAGTCAAAGAAACGATCAATTGGGCCGGTAAATATTATGCAGCAGTCTTTAGGCACGCAGTGCCTGATATCGAAGTAATCGATGCCGGTCAGGACTTCAATATTTCGATGATCTAGCATCTTCGAGAAGATGTTAGTATAGCCTTGCAAGGGTAGGCCTTGCCAGCAATCATTGAAGTAATCAGTCTTATAATTGTACCTAACGGGGAGTCTTGTGATGATATCTTCCGGAAGATTCACTGGGGCGACATCCCACTGTTTAATTGTGTACCCTTTGACGAATGCCTCATACAGAGGCTTGCCGATAAGGGATAACGCCTTTTCTTCGAGGTTGCCGGGGCTTTCCAACCCCTCTTTTGCGATTTCCGATAGTATGAACTCAGCAGCCTGTGCGGGATTGAAGGAATTCCCGTAGAAGGAGTTGATGGTTTCGAGATTGATCGGCATAGGATAAATTTTGCCTAGGTAAGATGTCAGGACCTTGTGCCGATAGTTGTTGAAAGTGGCGAACTGGCTGATGTAACGCCAAACTCTTTCTTGCGAGGTATGAAATATGTGGGAGCCATATACATGGCATTCAATCCCCGTTTCAGGGTCCGTTTCTGAATAGGAATTCCCGCCCAGATGGCATCGTTTGTCGATGACTATCACTTTTTCACCGAGGTCTGTCGCAATCCTTTCTGCAATCACCGAACCAGAGAACCCTGCACCTACAACGAGATATTTAAGACCGCTTAATTCCATGGAGACCCCATAGTTCATTGAAGGACTTTTGCGCAGCGTCAACTTGATCTGGGAAATGGCTCGTTTCCCGAAGCTTTCCAATATGGCGCTGCTCGCCTCTGCTACCTCAACTATTGCGGAGATAGAAAATAACCGCGTTATCTGCATAAGAAAGCAAGTGATAATTTTCCGCCAGAAAATTCTGCATAAAAGCCGGAGGGTGCGGATAGTCGGCGGTTTTGACTGCAACCAGTTTCGGTTTGTTGCGACGTAGGTCGTCCTGGTACTGCCGGATCATCCCAGTCTTGAAGCCTTCAACCTCAAATATGGGTGATGTGTAATGAAATCTCGAACTGCTTTCCCTGCCTGACAAGAAATAAAGTTGAGAATCATTTCCTACAACCGCAATCTTATCGGTTGCTTCGGTAACGTTCCGGATAAATTCAACTTGGGCATTTAGCCGTTCATCCGGCGTGAAAGCATGAAGCGTCGCGTTGATTTGAATTAATGCCAGTTTCCACGAGAATATTGCTAAAATAAAAATCAATTTAAAATTCGTTACGCTGCATCTATCCTGCAGATATTCTAAATCCAATGCAGCGATGACACATATCAGGGGCAACAGTACAATAGAATAATGCGGATAATCTCGTCCTGACAAACCGCATCCAATGAACAATGTAAGAAATAGACTGAGTAAAATTCCGATATGCACCAGTCTGTTGCAGATCACCTTGTAGTGTAGCATCAGGTGTCCGATATAGAACGAGAGGGGTATAATTGCATACCCTTTTTCTATATTCAGGAGTGCGTAATACGCACCTTTCAAGGTCGATGAGAATGACGGATGCGAATAGGCACGGTTGAATAGCCAGTAGCAGGAGATGATGTCTGAAATTATCTTATTGTAAAAAGCATAAATCACGAAGGGAAGAAGTGTTGCGAATATACTCAAAATTGCGATTGACATAGTAGTAAATAAGCGACGGTAATCCCTTTTAATATATAAATTGAAAAAAGTAATCATGCCGAAACTAATCCATATTGTGACTAGATTGGGTTGTAGTAAAAGAACTAGCGTAAACGAAAACGAAATCATGACGATTTGGCATTTTGTTAAATCACTTGGCTCTTTATAACATTTTAGAAATATGTAAACGGATAAGGCTATTAATGGTAAAGCATAGTGCTGGGAGCCGTGACCTGGCTCTAACGCTGCCAACACAAACAACGAGTAAACCGTGGCAAGCAAGGAAACAAATTTATCGGCAAATAAGTGGGCTGTTTTAAAACATAATATTGCCGCCAAAAATAAAAATATTAATTCCATCAGCCAAATACCAGTCATGTTGCCATTGAATATCATCAGCCCGACAACATCTATTAAATAAAGAAGTGGTCCTTTATGGTCAAATATTTCTTTATAGATCAATCCACCATTTATTATTTGTTTGGCTGAATAAATGAAAACGCCGGCATCGTACTCCGCTACTTTGTTAGCATACGGAGCGCATGGGCTCTGTAGCAAAATTACAAATGAGGTAAAGAACAAAACCAACTGAACATAGTATTTATTGATGTACTGCATAGTCGGAACCCTTTTCCCTGCTCAATGCTCGCTTGTCAAAAATTACGGTTTGGTGCTCAGTATTTCTCGATATAGCGCAATGTATAGTTTAACAACCTTTCTCGCTGAAAATTCCCTCAGTACCTTCTCTGCAGCCCTTACCGAAAGTTCTTTTCGGCGACCCTCGTTCTCCAGGACCCACTCAATGCCTCGCGCCAAGTCGCGAGGGTCATAGGAACCCGCCAAGTATCCGTTTTGCATATGGTCGATCAGGTCTGGCAGGCCACCTTGGTTGAAGCCTACGCAGGGAGTGCCGCAAGCCATCGCTTCCATGACGACATAGGGGAGGTTTTCCTGGATTGAAGGCATGACAAATACATCCGCCGCCGCATAAAGTAAGGCCAGGCTCAAGTCGTCATGGAACCAGCCCAAGGAATGAGTTTTAAAGCCGATATCTCCAGGAACCCCAGTGTCCTGAGAGCCAAACAGTAAAAGTTCAATAGAACTGGGTGTGGTGGTAGCTGGCAACTCGCCCAACGCCTGCGCCAGCAGGTGAAAGCCCTTGTTGCGGTCCTCGGTGGCCGACTTCGCCCCGAAGAGGATCAGTATCTTGTCCTTGGGCAACCCCAACGCTTCACGGGCGACTGTCTTGTCCACCGGCCGGTAGACCTCAAGGTCGAGGCCGTTCGGGATCACCTCGATGCGCGCCTTCTTGAAGAGCGAACTGGCCCGGGCGCAGTCGGCCATCCACCGGCTCGGCGCGACGATGGTCAGATCCAACCCCTGCCAGCTGTCCGATTTCCGCTGCCAGACCTTGCGCGACAGGTCGTTCTCCCGCTGCGAGCCGAGCGTCGGGCACGCCCCGCAGCTCTCCCGGTAGCGGGTGCATTGCAGCGGGATGTGGCACCCCCCGGTAAAGGGCCAGGAGTCGTGCAGCGTCCAGACCACGGGCCTGCCGAAGCGGGCCACCGTTTCCAGGCGCAGGAAGCTGTCCCCCATCCAGTGCAGGTGGATGACGTCCGGGTCCAGTTCCGACACCTGGTGCAGCAGCCGGTCCGGCAGCAGCGCCGGCGAGAAGGTGAGGCCGTTCCACTGCGGGTAGCGCCTCACCATCCTCCCTTCGAAGCGCGGCCGCAGCAAGCCGAAAATCCGGTCCGCCGTCTTGGGAGCGATTACCGCCGGGTCGTGGGAACTCTTGTCCTTCACCAGCATCCTGGCGTCTACACCGGCCTCCCGCACCCCTTTCAAAAGGCGGCAGGCGGCGCGAGCGGCCCCACCGGAGCTATCCCATGCGTTGAGAAGCAGAACTTTCATGAGCGCCAGAACCTTTTTAACTTTTGGGCGAAGGTGTCCACCGGCCAGTCGCGCACCAGGTGTCGGGGAATCTGGAACGCGTCGGTCCAGCGGTGCGCCTGGCCGGGGAAATTGGACGCGGCCTTGGCGAAGCCCGCTTCCCGGCAGAGCGCCACGGTCTCCCGGGTGTAGTCGCACTGCCTGCCGAACGGGTAGGAAAACACGGTGACCTCCCGTCCCAGCCAGCTCTCCAGTTGCCTCTTCGACGCCGTGATCTCTTCTCGCTGTTCGGGCGCGGCCATCGAGGCGAGCCTGTTGTGGGTCACCGTATGGGCGCCGATGGTGGCGACCGGGCTGCCGGCCAGAAGGCGCAGCTCGTCCAGCGTCATCGACCTGTGGCTGCCCGTTGCCGCTGCTGCCACCTTGGCCCAGTCCCGTATCAGCGACAGGAGGTCGTCCCGGTCGTTGGGGGCGGCATCGGTCATGAGAAGTGCCATCTCCCGGTAGAACTCCCCGCGCTCTGCCTCGCTGCGGGTCGCCCAGCTGCGCTTATGGTTATCCTGCTCCAGGGTGAACTGGTCGGGAAGCCGCCCGCCGCCCAGGATGGTCCGTTCCAGTTCGTGCCACCAATACTCGCGCGCCGTGCCGATGGCCCCGGTGCTGACGAAGAAGGTCGCCGGAACCTCAAGCTCTTCGAGGATGGGGAGCGCCTCCAGGGCATTGTCGGCGTAACCGTCGTCGAAGGTTACGGCGACGGCCGGTTTCTTGAGCCCGGTCCAATCCTCCTCGAAGCGCACTATGGGGAAGTGCTTCTTCAGGTGCTGCATCTGCGCCCGGAAATTGTCCGGCGACACGGCCAGCATCTGCGGGTCGGACGGCAGCGCGGTTACCCGGTGGTAAATGAGCACGATCACCGGCGCATCGAGCAGGTTCAAAATAAGCTTGCCGGACGGCTGCACGACCCTGTGCGCCAGTCCCTGAATTTTCTGGAAAACCTCTGTCATTGAAGTGCCGGCATTATCCATGTCCGCGATGCGGTCGCTTTCAGCTGAGTGCCCTGTTGTGGTCAATAATGGCATGCGTTGGAGTAGATGTAGTACTTGAGCTCATGGTGATCGAACTCCCCTGTCTTGACAAAAGCGGGGTTGTTCACCACGGCGTCGTGGAACTCCGGGTTGAAGTAAATGATCACCGCTTTCCTGGGCCTGTGCGCGAGCGAGGCTGCGATGTTGTCGATGACTGCGCTCATGATGACGTAGGGGAAAGGGTTGAAAAAGTAGAAGTAGTTGTAGGCGTCGAGGTCGGTGAAATCCGTTGCGTCACCGACGATCATATCTATGTTTTTGCAGCCGAGTCCCTTCAGGTTGCTCTTCGCTATGGCTACCAGTTCGGGGGAGAGTTCCACGCCGGTGATCCTGGCAAAGGGGAATTTGGCGAGCGTGATCAGGGCGCCTCCCTTTCCCGAACCGAAATCGACCACCGCGTCCGCCGGCGTTATCCCGAAGCTCTCCAGTACTATTTCCAGATGGCGGCCGCCCGAGTTGGCGTACTCGTGCCCCCGGTCGAGCGGGATCTTGAGCTCGTCGTTGGAGACGTTCTTCAGGTCGATACCCACCAGGAAAACCCGCAGCCGGAAGAAAAACTCGCGCCATCTGCCTTGGCAGAGCAGGGAAAAGGCATTTTTCGCATAAGAAACAAACGACATGGGCACCCGTGGCTTGCTGTTGGTAGTTTGAGCTATTTCGGCGCTATCCTGCCCCATTGCCGGCTGATAAAGGCCCTGATCCTGTTTCTCAACCGCGCATTGATTTCATCTTCGTGCCGCACTATGATCTTCCTGGTGTCGCCGTAGGCTTTCTTCCCCAATGCGGTCAAAAGAGAGCGTATCTCGGCCTCGGGTATCAGCCGATACAGTTTCTCCCTGATCGGGCAGTCGGACCTGCTGTGGAAGGTGATCTTGACTTTATTGCCTGTCTCGATGACGTGCATGGTGACATAGGGGAAGACCCGGCAGTCAATGGGCCTCTCCTGATAGATGCGGCAGCCATCCGGTCCCCAGTGCGGACAGGGACCCCTCTGTTTTACCGTGACGACGGCGAATTTATTAGACCACACAACATCCAGTTTTGTCTCATGCTTTTTGAAATGCTGATCGAATTCCTGCTGCGCCAGGAACAGTCCGCTCAACTTCGAGCAGCAGTGCTGGTTCGTGCTGCATTCGATGCAGGGATTTTCCTTAGAGTCGCTCACTGTTGATACCCCCATCCCACCCCAACCCTCCCTTTGAGGGGAGAGAGGAAAGCGGACAGATCCGCCCCCGCTACTTGAATTCCCTGCGCCTGGTGTTGATGCCGCAGAGTTTGAAGAACCTGTTGTTCCAGAAATCCTGCGGCAGCGCGCGCCTCAGCAGGGGGATCAGCACCGTTTCCTGGAACGCGATCAGGCGCGCGTACGCCGTGTCGCCGAATATCTCGACATCATGGTGCGGCACGTAGCTCTCGGTCCATTTCTTCTTGTAGCTCTCGAAGCTGCCGCAGAAATCGTAAACCCGGACCCGCTCCTGAGCTTCGAAGGCGTCTTTCAGGATCATGAGTTCCAGGTAGGTGCCCGGCGACAACGAGGCGAACTCGGGCAGGTAATGGCCCCGCATGGCGTGGTCCTTCCCGTATGCCTTCAGGTGGAATTCGATGGCTATGATCCTGCCGTCCAGGCTCAGCGTCCAGAGAGAGAGCCACCCCTTCTGCGCGGCGGCCCGTGCCAGGTCATGGAAGAACTCCGCGTTTGCCGCAGAGGCCAGGGAATCCTGCTCCCCCTCGGCCCAGCTCTGCCTGGCTACGGCGAACGCCTCGTCTTTCACGGCGAGAAACTCTTCCCAGCTCCGGATGTTCCTGACCGCGACTGCCCCGGCCTTGTGGATGTTGTTCCGGATGTTCCTCAGGGCCTTCCTGGTCCGTGTCGTTCGACCGGCCAGGTAATCGTCCCAGCTGCCGGACGGGATCAGGTAGGGCGAATCGAAAAAGGTCGGAATCCGGCGCCACTTCCTCCCCGTCTCGTCGAGGATTTGTACCAGTGTGGCGCAGTTAGCCGAACCGCCCGGGAGATTTTTCAGGATGATCGTTTGCCACCCGGCGCCCTGCCGGAAAAGGTGGCCCAGCACCTCGCGCAGGAAAAATTCCCTGACGGCGGGGAGTACGATGAATTCGTTGTTAAGCGACTGGCTGTTCTCGATGAAACAGACGGCCGTTGCCGACAGGCCGTGCATGGTCACCGGTCTCAGCATGAGCGGGGCGACGCCGACCAGCCTGGCGCCGTCCCACAGGGCGAACAGGTTGAGCTTCGCGCCGGCTGCGTAATGACGCCACCAGGTCTCGTACCACTCGTAGCTGGCGAAAGCGCAGGCCTCTTCTCCCAGTTCGTCGCACAGCCTGCCCCACGCCTCCTTGATCCGGGGGAATTCGGCGGCTTCTGTTATGAGTTCAAGATGCATGAGTCACAGTCCATCCTGATTGGTACTAAACTCCCGCATGGTGCACAAACACCCCCTCCCCCTTGACGGGGGAGGGCCGGGGAGAGGGTGGAGGGGAGAAGGACACGCCTTACCAGAATTTTGGAAAGAACAGCGCTTTGGTTAACATCCAGCCGGTTCTTCGGAGCGACTTGAACAGAAAACAGGATCCAAGCGATGCAAACCAGTAGGAAATGCAGGTGGCAATTGCTGCTCCCATAGCGCCATATCTGGGTATCAAAAAGTAATTTAAAACTATATTGAGCAATGACCCGAATGAAAGTGTTATGAACAGCACCCTGGTCCAGTTCATTGAAATGAGATACAGAGTCCTGGCAGAAGCAAGGTTCATAATGACCACGGTCCAGATCAAAACACTCAGTAAAGGCCCGGACTTGTAGTAGGCGGCACCGTACAGCAGTTTGATTATCAATCCGGAAAAAATAGTAACGGGGATCGCGAGGCATAGGCCGATAAATGCCATCAAATTATATAGTTTTTGAATCTGCTTATAAAAAAGCTCCTTGTCTTTTGCCCAGGAGTTCATGATCGCAGGAAATGTCGATGAACATATTGTCATTGGGATGAAAAACCAGGTCTCAGTCAGTCTTACCGCAACTGAATAGACCCCTACTTCGCTTTGCCCGATCATTTCCCCAAGCATTACCTGGTCAATTCTCATGGAAATCATAGTCATGACGCCGGATAACATGATCGGCCAGCTGTTATGAAGTAACTTCAGGGTTGTCTTATTGGAGAATTCCCAATCGGCAACACGGTTACCATCCCGCTGGTAAATTATCACCAGGCCGGCTGCCCCTATTACGGCTTCAGCCAGGCCGACCCAGGCAAATGCAATGAGAGGACCGTTAAAGACAAGTATCGCCAGTTTCAACGCATTTGTGATCAGGAACGCTGAGAATTTCGCAACCACAATCTTTTTCGATTGAACTTGTGATTCATACCAATATTCAATTGCAATGAATGCTTGGAACACCGACCCAAAAGAGACAATCGCGACGATATAGACCGTCAGGGAGTCGGCATGCCGAAATAGTATGGCTACGACCGCCAACACGAAGGTCAAGAAACCGGCAATCGCGGTCAGGATAAAAGAGGTGCCGATGGCTCTGTTTTTTGATGGAGGATCGAGAATTATGTCTCGCTGCACGAGGCCGTCCAGGCCCAGATCGCTTATGGGCGAGAAGAGCATGGCAAAGGCGATGGCGTAACTGAGCTGTCCGTAAAGGGCCGGTCCCAGGTAGCGCGCGGTCCAGACGCCGACCAGAAGTACCACGGCCATGCGGAACACCTTGTCCGACAGGAGCCACCCGGCATTGCCCAGGGCCTGCTGGAGCTGCAGCCGCCCTTCGATGCGCCGCCTGATGAAGTCGGGCAGATATGCGGTCCACGTTGCGTTCATAAGTTCTCGGATTGCATAAACACGGGCGATTTGCGGTTGCGTAGAGACGCATTGCATGCGTCTCTGGGTGGAGACGCATGGACAATGCGCCCAGTAGAGACGCATGGCATGCGTCTAATGGCCTAGATTGAGACGCATGCAATGCAGAGACGCATGCAATGCAGAGACGCATGCAATGCAGAGACGCATGCAATGCGGAGACGCATGCAATGCGTCTCTACCAGTAACAACCTTTTTCCACCTTGTCTTTGCTTTCGGGTGTCTCTGCCTGCATGGGCCGGACCCAGTGCTCGTTGAAGAGCTGCGCCGTCGTGTCCGCGTACAGCTCTTCCCAGCGCCTCCCCTTGATGCCGAAAAGGATCTGGGTCACCCCGCCCATGTGGATCGCCTGCTTTCCCAGCCCCTTGGCAAACGACGCCAGCGGCAGGCCGTACGCCCCGGCGCCGATCAGGCAGATGTCGAAGTCGACTTGGGCCATCTCGTCGCACATGTGGCGATAGGCATCAAACCAGCTGGCGAAACCGACCCGGGTCCCCGCTATCGACTGCACCGCCTTGACGGTCTTCAGTTCGAACTGCGGCAACACCTCCGGGGAGGCGAACAGCAGCTGCCGCTTTTCCCGGTACTGCCGGCTGATGGACTCGGCAAAGGGGTGCACGACCAGGACCTTCTTCCCGGCCAGCCTGCCGCTCCACGGTCGGGCGAAATGGAACGGCTCCAGGCAGGTGAGGTCGATCAGCTCGGCGCCGCCTGCATGGCGGTTGCACAGGACGTCCTCGTACCTGTTGAACCAGACGGCCATGAGGTCGACGTTCTTCAGGTGCTCCAGGTACGCCCGGCAAAAGGCGTCCAGGGAGCCGTCGTCGACGGGAAAGAACCCGGCGTTGTTGGACATGCCGGACCTGACCCTGTCGCTGTAGCTCCTTTTCCCCGTGACCCTCTTTTCCAGGTAGAAGCGCAGGCAGCCGAGCTCCACCGAACCGAGGCGGCAGATCATTAGCGGATCGCCCTTTTCGATGAGCGCGCCGATCCGGTCGTTCCCCTCCTGCTCGAAGCGGATTTCCTTGCCATAGCGGGGGCTGAGGAGCCTGATCTTGTCCCGGTAGCTGACGATGTCGCGCCGCTCGAGCGCCCCGATGCAGAGGTTCGCGCGGAGCAGCACCCGCTTCAGGCTGTCTGGAAGAAAATTCATCGCGTCTTTGAAATCCGTTCTATGTTCTATGTTCTAGGTTCTAGGTTCTAGGTTCTAGGTTGACATCCGTAATCAAGGCCGTAACTCGGTCACCTCGCGCGGCTTGATGATCTCCTTGATGTTTCCTCGCCTGCCGCCCGGCCTTTATCGCCACTGGTCGAGGGCTGAGAGCACCGCTTCGGGCCCCGGCCACCCCGGCAGGACATGATCGGACCAGTAGCTGCGGACCGGCGTGTACCCCTTGGGCGCCGCGGGCGAGGAGAGGGCCCGGGCGCCCGGCGGCAGCCACTCGGCGATGTTGGAACAGCGCGACAGGGCGAGGGTCCGGCAGCCCAGGAAGGCGGCCAGGTGCATCGGCCCGGAGTCGTTTGTGACCACGAAGCGCGCCTCCCGAAGCTTCTGCACGAGCTCGGGCCAGCGCGGTCTCGCTACCCGGGCGGCGTCGAGGCCGGGCGGCAGCGGATCGTCGGGCCCGGCCAGGATCTCCACCCGGCTGCCGGCCTGCTCCAAAAGCCCCACCAGTTCGGCCACCTGCGGATACTGCTTGGAGCGCCACTGCGCGCCGACGTGGACCACTACGGGGGAGGCGACGGTACGCGGCAGACCGGATTCCCTGCGCCGCTCGATGTCGCTCAGGGCGATGCCGGCGGCGTCGGCCCAGGCGCGGTAACGGTTGCGGATGTCGAGAAGACCGTGGCGAAACGGCAGATCCAGCGGGGCGATCCAGCGGGCCAGGTACGGCAGCCAGCCGCTGAAGCGAAAGCGCGCCCCCGGGAAGGTCCGGCGCGCGGAGATCCAGTCGCGCAGGTCGCCGCGGATGCTGATGATTTCCAGGTCCTGCCTGTCGCTGTCGGGGATGAGGCCGAGCAGGGGAGGGGGAGGGGTCAGATCGTACCAGCCGCGGTGCGCCCTCCAGACGTAGGGGAGGTCGAGCGGCAAAAGCCGCAGCGAGCCGCCGGAAACCAGGGTCAGGACCTCGTGCCAGCGCGTGTTGCAGGCGAGCATGATCGGTTCGGGTGCGGCCGTGGCGACGGATGCGGCGATTAAGGCATCCCCCAGGTTCCACGGTTCATAGAGTATCTTCACTCACACCCTCCCGGGAGGCGGCAGGGGCTGCCGGCATCTCCTGGTCCGTATGCTTCGGGGCGGGTGCCGGCCCCCCCGGTCTCTTCCCTTTTACCGAGGCGTTTTCGATGAGCTTCACCCGGTACTGCACATCCTCCATCAGGCGCCGGTTCACGGCCAGAAGGTCGGCGAGGAAGGCGGTCAGCATGGTCTGAAAGCCTACGCCCAAAAGTATCGAGGAGGCGATCAGCGACTGGACGTGGCCGTCGCCGGCGCCGGTCAGGTAGAAAAAGAGGAACCTGAGTCCCCCCATGAGCCCGGCGCCGAAGGCCAGAAGGCCGATGGTCATGAAGAAGCGGAACGCCTTGTAGACCACGAAGATCCGGACGATGGTGAAGATGGATTTCTGCACGTAGGAGGGGATGCTCTTCACCAGGCGCGAGGGGCGCAGCTCCCCGTTCACCCGGATCGGCACGGAGGTGATGGCGATGTTCTTCTGTCCCGCCTGGATGATGGTCTCCAGGGTGTAGGTGTAATCGTTGAAGACGTTGATTCTTTTGGCGGCTTCCCGGCTCATGGCCCGAAAGCCGCTCGGCGCGTCGGAGATGTTGGTCTTGCTCACCACGCGCACCACGGCGGAGCCGAACTTCTGCAGCATCTTTTTCATGAGCGAAAAGGAGTCGATCATGTCGATCGGCCTGGTGCCGATGACGATGTCCGCCTTGCCGGCCAGGATGGGGGCGGTGAGCGCCGGGATGTCGGCGGCCTGGTACTGGTTGTCCGCGTCGGTGTTGACGATGACGTCGGCCCCCAGCGCCACGCAGGCGTCGAGCCCGGCGAGAAAGGTCCGGGCCAGCCCCTGGTTCTTGGTGAAACTCACCACGTGGTCCGCGCCGCATTTCCTGGCCACGGCCGCCGTGTCGTCCGTGCTGCCGTCGTTTATGACCAGCCACTCGACCGTGCTGAAACCGGCGACCTCCCGGGGGAGCTCGCGCAGGGTGACGGGCAGGGCCTCTGCCTCGTTGTAGCACGGGATTTGTATGATGAGTTTCATGACTGCTTCATCCGCGGCATAGCCGATATCGCCTCTGGAGCTATCCTCTTTATTTTCCTCATGCTGCGCCGTACGCGTGGCGGTGTTAAGGTATCACCTCCAATTTGATGCCGTCAATACAATTCCCTACTTGCGCCGATCTTCGGGCTGAAAACGTAGAGACGCATTGCAATGCGTCTCGTCTCCACCAAAGACGCATTGCAATGCGGGAGACGCATGCAATGCGTCTCTACGTTACCTCTGGGAAAGGCATTTGCCACAAAAAGGCACAAAAAACACAGAAGGGGGGAGTCCTGACACGTCTCTAGCGCGGCAAAGAGCTGAAAAAGCAGCCACGGAGGCACAGAGGTCACTTTAAAATGAGAACCAAAAGAGTTTAATCGGAAGAAGTACCAAACTCCTGCACCGTGCACAAACACCCCCTCCCCCTCAATGGGGGAGGGCAGGGGAGAGGGTGGAAAGCTCGCCTAAGCCTCACCCTCCCCCAGCCCCTCCCATCGAGCGGGAGATTGGTACTAGTCAGCAAGAGTCTTGACTCCTCCGTGCTCTCCGTGCCTGCGTGGCGATAGGTTTTGCTCTGGAATCTTGCTTAAAGCTGGATTTTTGCCCGGACAATATGCTAATGTCCATATCTAGTTCGCCAAGCCTTTGCCAGTCACAAAGGTCATCTCACCAGATCCGGCGCATGCTCTTTTGCTTTGCAATGCCGTCGTCATGCCGCAGGTCCGCTTTTTATGACTGTGCCGCCGTGACAATTGTGGATAAACCGTGACCCTTTTGAACCGAAAGTCAGTACACCTCGCCCTGATCGTTGCCCTTGGCTTTCTGGTGTATGCCCGCACCCTCCATGTCCCCTTCGTGCTCGATGATTACGGCAGCATCGTCAACAACCCGCTGATCACCGATCTCAACTATTTTCACAAGATCGACTCCGGCAAGGGCTTTTTCGGCTACGGCGGCTTCGTCTCGAGAAACTTCGGCTATCTCAGCTTCGCGCTCAACTACCGCATCCACGGGCTCGACCTCCCGGGCTACCACCTGGTCAACATCGCGATCCACCTCGCCGCGGCGCTTTTTGTCTACCAACTGGTCTTGCTTACCTTCCGGACCCCGTACTTCGTCAACCGGCGCGAGCCGGGCGCGCTCCGGGAGCGGGCCGGGTTCATCGCCCTGACCGCCGCGCTCTTGTTCGTGATCCACCCGATCCAGACCCAGGCGGTGACCTATCTGGTCCAGCGCCTGGCCTCGCTGGCCGCGCTGCTCTACCTGGTCTCGCTCACCTGCTACGTGCGCGGCCGGCTCGCGAGCCATGAGCCGGGCCGCGGCAGGCTCGCAGGCCTCGCCTGGTTTGCCGGCGCCCTGGTGTCGGCGCTACTCGCGCTGAAGACCAAGGAGACCTCCTACACCCTGCCGTTCACCGTGCTCCTTTACGAGATGCTGTTCTTCCACTGGGCGCTGAAGAAATGGGTCGTTGCCTCGGTCTCTGCCGCGGCGGCGCTGGCCGCGGCCGGCACCTTCTGGCTGGTCGGCTCCGGGAACGCGCTGAGCGGGGTGATCAACCGGCTGGACCAGGCGACCAGGCTGCAGACCGACATGTCGAGATGGGACTACCTGGCCACGCAGTGCCGGGTGATCGTGACCTACCTGAGGCTCGTCCTGGCCCCGGTGCGGCAGCGCCTGGACTACGACTATCCCGTCTACAACAGCTTCCTTTACCCGTCTGTGCTCCTTTGCGCGCTGCTTCTGGTGGCACTTCTGGCCGGCGCCGTTTTCTGCCTGCACCGCTCGCGCGGCGGGGGGTCTCCCGTGCTGCGGCTGATCGCCTTCGGCATCTTCTGGTTTTTCATCACCCTCTCCATCGAGTCGAGCATCATCCCGATCGTCGACGTGATCTTCGAGCACCGCATGTATCTGCCGATGGCGGGGCTCATGATGGCCGTGGCCGCCGCCCTTTCCCTGGCGGGGGGCGAGTCGGCGGCGCTTGCCGGCTGGCCGGAAAAACGGTACCTGGCCGCCCTGGCCGGCGTGGTCGTGCTCTTCTCGGGGCTGACCATGGCCAGGAACGAGCTCTGGCGCAGCGAGGTGGGACTGTGGGAGGACAACACCTGGAAATCGCCCAACAAGGCGCGGGTCTTCCTGAACCTGGGGAGTGCCGCCGAGCGGGCGGCGGACCTGGACGGTGCTGAGGCGGCCTACAAGTCGGCGAGCGCTCTCGACTACGCCCAGCCCCTGTCCCGGCTGGACCTGGGGCGGCTTTACCTCCAGGCCAACCGGCTGGACGAGGCGCTGGCGCAGTTTCGGGAGGCGCTGCAGATCGATCCCGCCCTGGGCGAGGCGCACAACAACATAGGCAAGATCCACGAGATGGGGCAGCGCTACGACGAGGCGCTCGGCGAGTATCTGCTGGCGGTCAAGGCCAAGCCGTACATGGCCGTCCCCTACTGCAACATCGGCTTCCTTTATGCCCGTCAAGAGCGTTATGCCGAGGCGCTGGAGCAGTATGAAAAGGCCATCGTCCGCGATCCCGATTACGAGCAGAGCTACGTCAACAGGGGGATGACCCTGCTGGCGACCGGCCGCAGGAGCGAGGCCGTGGCCGACTTCCGCCGCGCCCTGCAGATCAACCCGTCCAGCAAGGAGGCGGCTCTGCAGCTCCGGTTGGCGGAAGGCGGGCGCTAGGGGGCGGAAGAACTCCCTCCCTGGCAACGGGAGGGGTGGGGTAAAGGGGGCGGCAGGCGGCTGCGGCAAAAGAAGAGTCGGCCGCAACTACGCCATTTCCCGATCTGGAGACCGCTATTCCCCGTTGCTCCCGGCGCGCGGAGCCCGGATATTAGCGGCGGCACAGCCGGCCGGAGGCAAATACGGTGTCATTGTTGCAAGTTGCGGCGGGCGTGCCCCCCCGGGCGACGACACCGGACCGTTTTTTGCAGCAAGATGCCGGGTTTAGACGCATCGCGGTGGTGCGGAGACGCATTGCAGCTGCGGAGACGCATGCAATGCGTGCATAGGACAGAGACGCATAGGACAGAGACGCATAGGCAGCAACCCAGACAGCGCGATTTTCCGTAGAGACGCATTGCATGCGTCTCCATTTTGCGTCTCCCGACGCCGGGACCATTGAAACAGCAGATAGTGCAACAAACAGGAGGTGCAATGTTTAACCTTTCCTTTTCAATCCAGAAAAAGGGTAGCTTTTTGAGCATGTTGTTCTTGGGGCTCTTGGCTCTGGTGGCGGTCTTTGCCGGTCCGGCATCGGCCCTGGCTGCGACCGGCACCGTGACCACCAACCATTGGAAAAACGGCGCGGTACAGGGGTATGAAGTGACCCTGAGCGTCACCGACCCCCTCCTGGGATCGGCCACCGTGACCAGCGGCCCGGGTGTGACGGATCCCGTCGACCTGGTGAACGCCGTCGCAGGCGGCTCAGCCTCCCTGACCCTGACGGTGCCCGCCCGCCCCCTGGTTTCCGACAGCTACGTGGTGAGCGTCACCAAGCAGGACAGCAGCGTCACCCCGCTCACCCTGCACCCGACCGGCGTCATCGATGCCTTCCCCGGCATCGCCGATGTTTCCAAAGGGTATGCGGCGACGGCAACCCCGAGCTTCAGCTGGACGGCGCCGGCTGCCGCGCCGGCTGCCGGCATCGCCGGCTACCGCTTGTCCGTGACCGGCTCCGACCTGCAGTGGCAGCCGGCCCAACTTGCCGCGGCGCAGCTTTCCGCGGTCTTCAATTTCGACGGCAGCGCCTCCAAGGCCGTCCCGACCACCGGGACCCTCTACGCCTGGTCGGTCGCCGTCGTGGACGGCAACGGGAACCGCGCCGAGAACCGGGCCGCCAGCTTCATGCTCGGCCCCAACTTCTCCGGCAAGGTGACCGACATGTCGCTGGCCGGCATGCCGGGAGTGCTGGTGCAGGCCCTGGCCCTCGATGCCAACGGCACCCCGCAGGGAGCCAGCGCCACCACCCAGGCCGACGGCAGCTACCTGTACGGAGGCCTTCCGGCCGGCAGCTACCGGGTGCGCTTCCTGAAGCCGCAGGATGTCAACCCCGCCGTGTATTACAAGAACGAGCTCACCCTTGCCAAGGCAAATAGCGTCGCCGTTGCCAGCGGCTCCATCGCCACCGGCATAGACGCCGTCATCGGTGCCTGGGGCGAGATCTCCGGCAAGGTGGTGAATGTCGCCCAGACGGCCGTCGCCGGCATCACGGTGAACGTCTGCAATGCGAGCGGCCAGGTCATCTCCTCGGTGCCGGCAGCGGTCACCAAGGCGGACGGCAGCTACACGCTGGCGCCGGTCGCCCCGGGGACCACCTACCGGATCAAGTTCAGCGGCAACAGCCAGTATGCGGGGCAGTGGTACAACGCGGCGGCGCTTCCCGCCGACGCCATCCCCGTCTCCGTGGAAGCCGGCCTGACCACGAGCCTCGCCAACGTCGTGCTGCAGACCATCAGCATCTCCGGCAGGCTCACCACCGTCTCCGGAGCCGGCATCGCCGGTGTCCAGGTCTACCTGTACGACTCGAACAGCAACCCGCTTTCCTTCGTCCTGAGCCTGAGCGACGGCAGCTACGCCATGAGCGGCATAGCCCCCGGCAGCTACAAGGTCGGTTTCCTGGACCCGACCGGCACCTACCTGAGGCAGTACTACAACAAGAAAACGACCCGCCAGCTGGCGGACCTTTTGACCGTCTCCGCCGGCGTCCCCTTGACCGGCATCAGCGCGACCCTGGGCACCGGGGTGCCGACCGTCACGAGCTTCAGCGTCCCGGCCACTCCCAAGTCGCTCACCGTCACCGGCATCGTCATGACGGCAACCGAGCCCAACGGCGTCGCCGGCTACCTCCTGACCGAGAGCGCGACCCCCCCCCTGGCCAGCGCAGCGGGCTGGAGCGCCAGCGCCCCGACCTCCTACACCTTCGCCAGCGGCGGTGCCAAGACGCTGTACGCCTGGGCCAAGGGATCGACCGGCCTGGTCTCGGCCGGCGTTGCCAGGACGCTCAACATCACCCTCACCCTGACCGTGCAGATGGCCGGCAGCGGCAGCGGCACGGTGAACAGCACGCCGTCCGGCATCGCCTGCGTCACCGGTTCCTCCGCCGGATGCTCCACCAGCGTGACCGGCGGCAGCTTCAGCCTGATCGCCAGCTCGAGTGCCGACTCCACCTTCGTGGGGTGGTCCGGCGCCTGCACCGGCACCGGCAGCTGCGTCACCGCGATGACCGCGGACAAGACGGTCACCGCGACCTTTGCCGTCGCCCCGCTGGTGAAGATCGGCGCCACCTCATACGCGACGCTGCAGGCCGCCTACAACGCCGCGCTGACCGGCGCCGTGATCCAGATGAAGGAAGGGGTGCTGACCGGCTCGCTGATAGCCGGCAGCGCCAAGGCGGTAACGGTTAAGGGCGGCTACAGCGCCGACTACAGCGTCGTTTCCAGCGAGACGGTGCTCGACGGGCAGATCCTCTTGCGCAGCGGCAGCGTGAAAATGCAGAAGGTGAAGCTGAAGTAGCAGCAAGCGCAGGCCGTACGCCGCGCAGTAATTGAAAAACCCGCCCCCCAAAGGGCGGGTTTTTCTTTTTGCGCCAGCGCGGGAAACGGTTGCCCCTGGAACCTGGAAAGCATTCGGCCACGAAAAGGCACAAAATACGCAAAATGAGACTTCTAGAAACACGAAGAGACCTGCCAGGCGGCGCTTGCCAGGGCGTAGCATCGACTGGACCGGAAAAGGCCTTAGCCACGAAAAAGCACAAAAAACGCAAAATGAAGCACATCTCGAAACGGTAGGGCATTAACCGGGCGGTGAGCCTGTCGTGCCATGAATCGGTGTATTTTTCGTGTCTTTTGTGCCTTTTTGTGGCAAGAGAACTGCCTGATTCAGGTTGCCTGAGCGGGGAACTTGGGGCGGGCGCTTAGCCACGAAAAGGCACAAAATACGCAAAATGAAGCACTTCTTGAAACGGTAGGGCATTAACCGGGCGGTGAGCCTGTCGTTCCATGAATCGGTTAATTTTCGTGTCTTTTGTGCCTTTTTGTGGCAAGAGAACGGCCTGGTTCAGGTTGCCTGAGCGGGGCTTGGTCGGGAACTTGGTGCGGGTACGCAAAAAGGCAGGGGGAATGAGCCCCCCTGCCTTTGTTGGTTTTGTGCGGAACCTGCGCTTGTTACTTGGCGGCTCCGGGCGAGAAGATGATCTTGTCGAAGGTCCGCTTGAGGCTCGGGCTGGTGAAGTCGTTCATCTCGCTGCCGGGGAGAATGGAGATCTCGCTGCCGACTGCAACCTTCGTCGCGGGGATGGCCGCCCAGGTCTTCTTGCCGTCCTTCTCAAGGCAGAGGTAGGTGTAACCGCCGGCATTGCTGGTTTCAACGATCTTGCCGGTGATCAGGTTCGCGGCCGGCGCGCTACCGGCGGGCTTAGCAGCGGCGCCATCGGTCTTCGGGTGTCCCGGAGGGAGCGCGGCTGCCGGCGCCGGAGTCGTGCTGGGGTGCCCCGGCGGGAGCGCCGCAGCCTGCCCCTGTGCCGTCTTGTTGCCGGGCTGCTTCAACCCCGCGGAGAAGTGGATGTTGTCAAAGGTCCGCTTCATGCTGGCGCTGGTGAACCGGCCCATGTCGATGCCGGGAATAAGTTCGACCTCTTCCCCGATGGCAACGTTGACGGCCGGTACCGCGGCCCACCCGCTTTTGCCGTCTTTCTCCAGGCGCAGATAGGTGTAGGAGCCGGCGTTGATGGTTTCCACCACCTTCCCCGCCAAAACGGTCTGCGGCGGGGCGACCGCCTCCTTGGGCCCGTTGTTGGCAGGTGCTGCAGCCGGTTTCGGGTTGGTGGTCATGGTTGACTTGCCGGGAGCTGAGCATCCAGCCAGAGCCGACACGAGAAGCGTCAGAGTCAGTCCGACGGCCTGCGACTTCTTGTTACTTGTCATGTTCTTACTCCTGTGGGTAATTGAACTGATCCGGGATCAGGTGGTGCTGAAACGAGGGTCATGCGCAGCCGTCACCTTGGCCGCCGCGCCGTTTCGCGCGCGTCTTGCACTACTGTTCGACCATGATGATGATGACTGCCACCGCCCTGCGGTTTTTCTGCCTGCCGCTCTCATCGCGGTTCGAGGCCACCGGCCTGGAGAAGTCGTACCCCTTGGTCGTCACGATGCGGGGATCCACACCGAGCCTGACGAGCTGGTTCTTGACGCTCAAAGCCCGTTTCCGGGAGAGCAGCAGGTTCGTCCGTTTCTTGCCGACGTTGTCCGTATGCCCCTCGATGCGGACCGACGCGTCGGGAGTCGCCTTGATGTAGGCTGCCAATGCCTTCAGCTTTTCGTTATAGAGCGGCTTCACGACGGTGTTGTTGAAGTCGAACAGGATGGTTACCGCCTTCACAGCCTTGCGGGCGAGGGGCTTCGGCTCACCCTTCGACGCGGCCTTAACCGTCTCTTTAGAGAGTTCGCGGGCCAATTCTTCCACGGTCGGCAGGGCCGCTTCATAGACGGACTCTTCCAGCAGGCCTACCGTCGCGTCGTCACCGGCCGACTCTGCATCTATGATCGGCTCGACCTCAACCTCGGGCTCAGCTGCCGGCGGGGCGGCCAACGGCGGGGCTATTACCGGCGGGGCTATTACCGGCGGAGCTGCCACGGGCGGAGCTGCCACGGGCGGAGCCACCACGGGCGGAGCCACCACGGGCGGAGCCACCACGGGCGGAGCCACCACGGGCGGAGCTGCCACGGGAGGAGCCACCACGGGCGGAGCTGCCACGGGAGGAGCCACCACGGGCGGAGCTGCCACGGGCGGAGCTGCCACGGGAGGAGCTGCCACGGGAGGAGCTGCCACAGGAGGAGCTGCCACAGGAGGAGCTGCCACAGGAGGAGCTGCCACAGGAGGAGCTGCCACGGGCGGGGCCACCACGGGCGGGGCTGCAACGACCGGGGGCGCAGGCGGTTTGAAGGCGCGCGCATTGGTGTTTTGCGGCTGCGCCGGGGGCTCACCCTGGAACACTGGTGTCGAGGGCTTGTAACCGATGACGGCGGGACCGAGCGCGCCCAACTTTTCCATGGCCGACGGTTCGGGCGCGGCAGGCGTTTTCGCCTTGGCGCTCGCCGCGATTTTCGTCTTGGGCAGCGGCTTTTTTGCCCGTTCCTGGCCGAAGTAGTAGGTCAATCCCGCGCTCAGCTCGAAATGGTTCTTGGTGTTGACGTCGTTGTAAATGAGCAGCTGGCGCGCGTCAACTCTCAATGCCAGGTAATTTTCCAGGAAGTACTTCACGCCGAAGCCGTAATTGAACAGGGGGCTTGAGTTGTGGGTGCCGCCTTCGTTGGTGAGGATCTCGCCCAGGCCGACGGCGAAGAAGGGGACCCATTTGTTCCTTGGGTAGATCGAGTAGATCGCGTCGGCCCGTACCAGGAAACCGTCCTTCTTGGTCGCGCCCGATTTGGCTGTGGAGCTGAAGTAGTTTACGGTCCCCTCGACCCCCAGCGTGTCGGCTATGTTGTTGCCGATCATGTCGTAACTGAGTTTCAGGCCGAACAGAGGTGCCAGTGTGGTCGAATCGGAAGTGGAGAACAGGTAGCCACCGATGGTGGGGGTAAGCGAGATGGATGAAGTCGGTGCGACGGGTCTTTTCTCTCTAACTGATCTAACGGCTGCGTCCCCGGAAGACGATATTAATAGTGATGCGATCACTATGATGATGAGAGTTAACCCAGTTCTCGGCAAGATTCATCCCCGGACGTAAAGATTTTCGACCATCCTATACTAACTGAATTGCGACTTCAACTCTAAAGGTGAACTTTAGGTAATACAATCCGTATGTTTGCCCCATATCGCGGCCACTCCGCGGCTCCGGTGCGCCGCCGGTATCATTCTTCGCTCCTCGCCCCCACACTGAAGCCGTTGTTCAAAATCCCCTCCTGCCAACCCCTGCGCAGTCCCTTTCCAGAATAGGTCGGTGGTAATTGTGCATGCTTTGCACAGCCGTAAATGACAATGACTGTCAAAACCGGCTGTCCTCCTGACGTTTTAAGCCTTAAAAAACAGCATGTTATAAAATGTTTAGCGCTACCGGAATAACCGGCCTCCCGTTTGTAATAGATATGGCAAGGCATTCAAAGAGACCAACGGGAGGTCTGCCATGTTACTCAACAAGATACGCAGTTCCAAGGCACAACAGATCGCCATTTCCTGTCTGATATCACTCACGATTTTTTCCGGTGCTCATTCGGTATTCGCAGGATCGATTGGCGGGTCCTCGATCATGGTGAGCGAGGGGCCGTGTCTGTATTCGGTACAGTTGCAGAAGTCAGTCACTGCCAGGAAGAAGTATCTGGTGATGTTGAGCTCGGTGGCGGGCGACACCAACACAGCCGGCGGTCCGATCGAAGAGATGTACGGCAATATCAAGCAGGCCTCCTACGATCCCGATGCCGCCGCGGCCGCAGTCGATGACGACATCTGGGGTTTCGGCTCCTCCGTCAAGGGCGAGGCCACCGACCTGGATCCGCTTTCCTCGAACTGCATCAGCTGCCATGACGGGGCGGGTGCGGTGGCGATCTCGGTCGATTGGAGGAACAACCCCGCCGGGCTGCGCTCGCTCAGGAAGCCTCACGGCACCGACCACCCGATAGGGATGGATTATGAGGGCTACGTGGCGTCGCGCAGGGGGGATTACAAGCCCATCTCCGGGTTCAATTCCAAGATGATCTTTGTCAACGGCAGGGTGGGATGTCTGACCTGTCACGACCCGCTGAATCAGGAAAGGAAGCACCTGGTGATGAGTGACAGAAACAGCGCGCTCTGCCTCACCTGCCACGGCAAGTAGAGACGCATTGCCATGCGTCTCTACGCATCGGGCCACCCTTTTGCCACAAAAAGGCACAAAATACACAAAAATAGACCCATTCTCCTCATTGAAATAGGCCACATCCCACCCTTCCACCCCGACCCTTTAAGGGTTATCCCCTTGATGGGAGGGGCTGGGGGAGGGTGAGGCTTATGCGAGCTTTCCACCCTCTCCCCAGCCCTCCCCCATCAAGTGGGAGGGGTAACCCCGACCCTTGAAGGGAAGAGGGTTTCCTTCAGAAGATGGATGCTAATTCGGGTTCCTTTTGTGTCTTTTGTGCCTTTTCGTGGCGAAAGGTTTTCATTCGTGGCAAGTTTTCTCGATTCAAGAAAAAAGCCCCGCCGAGAGATCGACGGGGCTTTGCTTATTTGCTGCCCGGCTCAGTTACCAGCCATCGGCAACGGCGCCTTGTCAGGGGCGCGTGCCGATGTAGTTCCTGGCATTGACCTTGTCCGTCTCGGTGAAGTCGCTGCCGGTCGCCAGATCCTGCAGCGTGACGAACACGGAACCGTTGATCCTGCCGTTATCCACCAGGTCTATGGAATCGTAGATCAGCCTCCTCGCATAGTAGTCGTTGTGGGCGTACGCCCCGCGCTCGCTCCAGAGCAGCTTCAGGTTGAAGGCCGCCCCCATCACGTCCTGCCCCCGGTAGACGGGGGGAGGGCCGGGCAGGTAGTCGGCGCCCCACCCCAGGTAGGCGGTGCCCGGGTTCTGCTGCTCGCCATCGGCCACGGTGAAGAAGTAGGGCTCCCGGGCCGGGTTGAAGTGGATGCCCCGCACGGCGAGTGCGGCGGCGAGCGCCTTGAGCGATGAGGCGAACGCCTCCTTGTCCGCGTTGAGCGACGCCTCGTTCAGGTTCCTGCTGCCGCCCGAGTGGCAGCCGCTGCAGACCTCTTCAAACGCGCTGATCTTGCCGATCACGCCGTTGGACGCGCTGGAGACGGCGGAGAACAGGTGCGGCTTGGGCGTGGACATGTGGCAGGCCACGCAGGGGCCGGCGTCGTTGCCCCCGATGGCCCAGTGCACGTAGTTGATCGGGCCCGAGTAGCTGGCGCCGGCGAAGCCGTACCCGGAGATCCCGTACAGGATGCCCGCCGCGGCCATGCCGTGCGGGTCGATGAACGGGGTGCTGTTCCAGAACGGGTCGGCGGCGGTCACCTGCTGGGCCAGCGCCTTCAGGGTCGATCCCGCCACCGTGCCGCTGTGGCAGACGATGCAGTTGTTGGACTGGCCGGCGTTGGCCGGCAGCGTCACCGGGTTCAGTATCCTCGGGGCGCCCGCCGTCGAGAAGTTGTAGTAGACGGTCACCTGCGGCACCACCCGCCTGCTGAAGGGTGGGGTCTCGATGTCGGTATCCCAGTCGTACTGGTAGTAGGAGAGAAACGGCGTCGGGGCGTGGCACGCGGAGCAGGCGACCATCTCGCGGGTCCGGTCGCCGCCGGGGATGAGCCCGGAGCTGCCCCAGGCGGAGATGTCCTGGAAATTCGAGCTCACGTAATTTATGTAGCCGGTCGTGGTGTGGCACCTGACGCAATCGACGGCGGCCGAGTTGGCGGGGGTGACCGGCGCCGGGCTCCCCAGCGTCTTGAAATCCCGGCCGGTCCAGGAGGGCGACACGATGTTCCCCTTGCCGCTGCGCCCCCACTGCAGGTTGGCCGAGTAGATGTTGAAGGTCGCGTCCCCCAGGACGTCGACGGTGGTGTGGCAGTTGTTGCAGCTCAGGTTCTTGGTGACGTACTGGGCGGTGGAGAAGTTGTTGTAATGCGGGAAGCCTATGTGCACCTGTTTCGGGTCGTGCGGGTTGTGGCAGTTCATGCACCTGCCGATGCTCGGGAAGGAGTGCGCGGCATGGCAGCCGAAACAGCGCTCGCTGACCTGGGCCTGCGTGCTCAGCATCGCCTGGTGCGGGTGGGCGGTGTCCGTATCCGGCGCGTGGCAGCTCAGGCAGCTGGCACCGCCCGCATTCAGGGCGTGCTCGGTGCTGGCGTACATGGCCAGGATGTTCCCGCCGCTTAGCGGATCGACCGACTCGCTGTGGCAGACGATGCAGGCCGCCGTCCCTTCCCCGGCGTTTTGGAAAAAGGCCGCCGCCCGGGCCTGTTCCGCGTTGTCGGGCAACAGGGCGGCCATGGTCGCCGTCAGGTCGCGGCCGCGCTCCACGGAGCCGAAGCTCAGGTAGTCGATGGAGTCGCGCAACAGCCTCTTGGTGTAGGTCGGGTTGTGGGCGAAGGCGCCCGGGTCGTGGGCGAGCAGGTTGTAGTTGAAGGCGGCGCCCATGTTGCCCGGCGCGCTCTCCTCGCCTCCCCAGTTGCGGGCGGTGAAGTAGGGGTACTGGATCACGCCGTCCGCGTCCAGGTTCGGCGCGAAGCCGCGGCTGGCGAGGGCGGAGGCGAGGGCCTTGAGGGCTGCCCGGAACGCGGCGTCCTTGTCGGCAATGAAGCCCGCGTTCACCACCCCCGCGCCGGTATGGCAGCCGTTGCAAAGGGCGTAGCCGGCGGCGGAGGCCTCGAGGGTATGGGAGGATCCCGGCATGTGGCAGGCGACGCAGGGGCCCTGGGCGCTGTCGGCGCCCACCCGGGAGTGGTCCACCCCGCCGCTTTCGTACTGCTGTCCCGGGTACTCGAAGCCGGTCACCCCGAAGACCTGGCCGCCGGCGGCGAGGTAGTGCGAGTTGATGAAGCCGGTGTCCTGCCAAAACGAGCTGGAATAGCTTTTGTGCGCCGTGGCCTGCGCGATCGCCTTGATGGTGGCGCCCGCCTCGCGCCCCACGTGGCAGCCGAGGCAGATGTTGGATTTGCCGCTGTCCGGGTAGGGGAGGGCGACCCTGAGCCTGCCGGTCGCCGCACTCGAGTAGTTGTAGTAGCCGGTGCGCGCGCCGATGCTGCGGCTGGCGCTGAAGTCGCCGCTCACATGGCAGGCGTTGCAGGTCAGCGGCTCGCTGTAGCGCTCGGTGGTGCCTGCGACCGGGGCGTAGCTCGTGTACTGGGCGAACTGCAGGTACCCCAGGGCCGTGTGGCAGCGCTGGCAGTCGACCGCGATGCCGGCGCTCGCCTTGGCGTCCGCCCCGGCCTTGCCCGACCCCTTCCAGTTGTGGCTCGCCGTATTGAGCCAGGCGGCCCCCTGCGCGTCGCCGTGGGCGGAGCCGGCCCACTGGCTGCGGTACGCCTGAAGCGCGGTGTCGGCGGCCGATGCGGGATCGCCCCCCTGGTGGCAGTCGGCGCAAACGGTCGCCGGCGTCACGTAGGCCGCCGCATAGCCCGGGTTTGCGTACGAGGTGTAGCCGTTGAAGTGTGCGCGCGCCACCACCGTGGCGGGGACCGGGTTGTGGCCGCTCGCCGGGTGGCACAGGGCGCATTGCGAGACGCCCAGGCTCGTCTTGGTGTAGAAATGGGTGCCGTTCACCGCGCCGTGGCAGTCGAAGCAGATGTTGGCGGCTTGGGCGAAGCTCGCGTCCGGGTTGTGCAGCTCCCCGCTGTTGTGACAGGCGGCGCAGAGCATGCCGGGGCTCTTGTGGACCACGCCGGGGGTGTGGCAGCCGGCGGTCATGCAGAAGAGCGACCCCGTCGGGTGCCCCGTGACGACGCCGGTGACGGTGAACGTGGTGCTGCTCACGTTGTCGCGGTTGACCCCGTCCGAGTGCGGTGCGCCGCCTGAGTGGCAGTCCTGGCACCCCACCTGCCGGGCCGGGTGGCTCCCCGCGTTGTAGGCGGCCACCACCTGCGGGTAGCTCGTGGTATGGCAGGAGGTGCACTGGCTGTTCCGGTAGTCGAGGTAGGAGCTGACCACGACGTCGGCCGTGGCCTGGGCGAAGCCGCCGCCGGCCGAGCTGACGCTCACCTGGACCCGGTAGGTCCCCAGGAGGTCCGGGACGAAGCTGTAGCTCTTCAGGGTGCCGGGGCCCTGGGGGGCGATGGCCGCGGCACCGCTCGGTTTGGAGATCACGCTGAAGCTGTACAGCAGGCCCGAGTCGTTGCTGGTGGCGTCGGCGCTGCAGTTGATGGTCTGCGTGTTGTAGCCGTTGGCCGGCACGGAGAGGGTGGCGCTCACCGTCGGCACGAAGCCGTAGCTGGCCGTGATGGTGTTGGGCGCAGGTGTCGAGGTGACGATGAACGGGATATTAAGCACCTGGCCCGGGACGGTGCCGTTCACCGTGGTGGTGACGCCGTTCACCGTGTAATTGCGGATCGTGTGGTCGCCGTTGGCGGCGATGCTGATCGGGAGCGAGGTGCCGGGTGCCACGCCGGTCGCGCCCGTGCTGCTCCAGGTGCTGTTGGGGAGCTGCAGGTAGACGGTGCCGCCGGTGTTCTGCGTTATGGTGACGTTGTTGGTGGTGGGGGCGGAGTAGGCGACGGTCACGTTGTGCGTTCCGGAGCTGAAGGTGAACGCACTCAGGGCGCTGGCTATGCCGTCCACCGTGACGCTGCGTGTGTAGCCGGCCGCCGTGTAGACGGTAGCGGTGGCTGCGCCTGACGGGTACATGGTGACGGTCCCCGAGGTGACCGTCCTGGTGGCGCCTCCGGAGACGACCACCTTGTTGTCCGGCACGCCGCCCGGACCGGTCACCTTCACGGTAAGGGTCCACGCGTTGGCGAGCACCGGAGCGGCCAGGAGCAAAAGCGCCGTCAGCATGAGCGACAGGAAGAGCGTGCAGCGCCGGCCGCCCGTCGTCGTAGAGCCGCTGCCGGCCCTGCCGGCAGTGCGGCCGGTTCCAACGGCAGTGCCGGTGCGGTCGCCTCTGCCGCCCGACCGCGACCATGCCATTTTTGCCACTGCTACAGACGCCGATGCCGCGCTAGCCAGAATAGCTTTGCCCATGCCGCCCCTCCTTGTTGGTTGCCGCGTTGCAGAAACCGTTGCCGCCGTTGCGCGCCGGAATCCCGAAATCTAATTAATAAAGTTCTTGTAGTGATAATATAATATTTCTGTTTGTCAATCGGGCTTTCCTGAAAATAACGGCTCTTTAATGGAGGCGCAGTTGTGAGCTAAACCTCATGATTTATCGTTGTTTTTTGCTCCGGCGATATGGCGGATAGGGACGGGGAGGCGGAGCGTGGAGGTGTCGACAGGGCATCGTGGCGAGGCGATTTCTAATGAGGTGCTCGGCGCCGTGCTGTCCGGTAAAGGCGAATAAGGTCCGTGAAATACGGGAGGGGGAAGCGGAGTCGGCACGCCGGCCGTCTTCGCGGTGGGGTGCCACGTGCCGGCGCCGAAGATGAGGATGATTTAAGGGGGGCTACGCGAGAGCGCGAAGCCGTTGCAGGCAGCGCGTACCGTCAGGGAATCCGGCGCCATCGTCGGATTTTTTGTGGATGCCAAAGATGAACGGGCCAGGCGCTTCTATCTGCGCTTCGGGTTCGTCCCCCTGCATGATGCCCCGCTTTCCCTCTTCCTGCCCCTTGCCTCGCTGATGGAAGCGGTGGCGCAGCCGTCGTGAAAAGGTGGGGTCACTGCAGGTCCCCCTCGTTATCAACCCATCGGAAAACCGCGCTTGTTTCTTCCAGGTCGGCCAGAAAGAGCGGATCAGTGGCCGCGTCCGTGAAGGCTGCCTGGATATCGGCGGCGCGGATGCTGTTGATTTCATCGCGCAGAGCCGTTTCCACTAGTGCGTTAAAGGATTTCACCCGCTTGCGCTGCACCAGTTCACGGGCCTGAAGCATGACCTCGTCGTCGATGACGACCGTCGCTCTAACCGGCATTCCCGAGCTCCTTTTGGGCGGTAATTTTTGTTGGTTTATGCATATTATTTTTACCGTACAAAAGTCAAGTCGCTTCAGGTAAGGTTTGAACACGCGGCGGCTAAACGGACCCATCCAGAACCTCGCCGCACTTTCTTCCGGGTGCTCTGAGTTGTACCCTAATGTCCCTGTAGTAAGAGCACTTGACGGGGCCTTTCGATAAGACCATAATGGTCTCGTACTGAGGAGGTGAAACATCATGGAAAGCGCATCGGTGAGCGAACTGAAGAAGTCTCCGAGTGGATATTTCAGGAAGGTCAAAGCAGGCGAGGAAGTCCTGGTGACGGACCGTGGCCGTCCCTTTGCAAAGATCGTTCCGTTGCGACGAGACGAGGCCAGTGAAGGGACGAACATGGCGAAGCTCGAAGCCGCAGGCCTGGCACGGGCGGGCCAAGGCTTCCAGGCGGACTTTTGGGCGCAGAAGGGACCCGCCGACCCTGAAGGGGTTGTACGTACAGCGTTGGCCGAAGAGAGGGAGGAAAGGTGAGGTTTTGGGATAGTTGTGCGATCATCCCCCTGTTGGTGGAGGAGGAATTTTCGGCCACGGCACGCCGTCTATTCGCAGAAGACAGGGTAATGGTAGTTTGGTGGGGCACATCGGTTGAGTGCACCTCGGCTGCTGCAAAAGCGCGCCGTACCGGGAAAATCAGTCACGACGAAGAGAGAGAAGTCCGCGAAAAGCTGGATGCCGCAGCAGAGAGATGGAGCGAAATGGAGCCATCTGGTGAGGTTCGGAATACAGCCCGACTCCTACTTCGAAGGCACCCCCTATCCGCTGCCGGCTCTCTGCAGTTGGCCGCTGCTCTGGTTTGGTGCGAGAACAAGCCACAGGGGGCGGTTTTTGTCTGCCTTGATCAGCGGCTGCGCGATGCGGCGGATGCTGAAGGTTTTACCGTGACCCCTTCTTCAACCGAGTTCACAGCCATAACCCAAAAGAAATAGGCTCTTTCCGGCTTGTTACCTCAGCCTGCCGTACGCGGCTCGCATCAGGTCGACGGCAAGCTGCCTGACCCGCTCCCCGATGGGCTGCACCTCACCGGCCATGATGTCGTCGAAACTGGAGGTGAAGGGGACGTTCAGCGCTTTCGCCCTGGTCTGGGCTTCGCCGATGAGCTGCCGCAGTTCAGCCAGCACCCGCTTGTCGCCTGCGGTGAAGAAATTCTGCTCGCCCCATCTCCCTCGTATCCTGTTGATGCCGACGCCGAAGCCGTACCGGGACGCCAGCTCCACAAACGCCGGTATTTCCCTGTAGTTCTCCTTCATCACCGTCATGTTGAGCATGCGGTAGCTGAAGCGCTCCCTGGCCCCGCCTATCAGTTCCAATGTCTGCAGCAGGTCCTGCCACTTCCCTCCCAGGCGGATGGCTTCGTAGGTCTTGCCGGTGGCAGCATCGCAGGAAATGTTGAGACAGCCGAAATTGACATGGCGAATCCTGTCCCAGTATTTGGGCAACAAAAGGCCGTTGGTCAGCAGGTTGATCCTGAGATCGGGGTAGCGCGAGCTGTCGAGGTTCAGCATCAGATCCCGCGTGTCGGACCGGGCGAAGGGGTCGCCATTGCCGGTGAGAAACAGCTCCCGAACCCCTGGCAGCAGGTCGCCGACCTCGGCGATTTCCTTTTGCAGCAACTGGCTGTCGCCACGGACCTTGTCCCTGCCGCACATGATGCAGTGCAGGTTGCAAACGGTGGAATTGGCCAGGTTGATCCAGGTGGGGCCGGTGGCGAGTGTGGTCTGCCGGGACCGGACGGCCGACAGGATCTCCTCGGTGATCACATGTTCGCTCGGCGCACCGAGCGCTATCTTCTCACCGGTCATGCGGTACTTCATGATGTGGGGGCAGCCGGGCCGGCAGATGGTTTCCCAGCGTCCCTCCAGCATCATCTGGCGCATACGGCGGACGGGCGCGTCGTTCCAGATTTCCCGCAGGCTTTTCTTGTTGGTATTGCCGATCATCCCCTTGGACCAGGCCGGGCAGCAGGCCGACACGTCTCCCCGCATGTTCAGTTCAAGCGAGTAGAAGGGGCGCAGGCAGATGACCGAGTCAAGATGGTCACTGTAACATCCTGACGCCTGCCGTGCATTCCGCTTTGCCTCTTCCATAACAGCTTTCCTCGTAACTCTGATCTCGTGGCCCACAGTCAAAACCCGCACACGGACGTAACAGTTAATGGGCGCAACAGGCAGGGCAAACTTCACCCGCAATGTTTCAGCCTTACCTGCCTTTATCCGTTGCCGTCCGATCCGTCCCATCCGTGTGCGACGCCTTTGACCCGCCCCGGGTTATTTCAGTCGCCGATACGATTGATCCATGACCTGCACGGCGCTTTGCCAGGTGTAGCGCTCCGCTACCAGGCGCTGTGCGTTGCGGGCCAGCGTTTCGCCGGTCTCCGGGCTCTGCAGGATGCCGAGCGCCGCCGCGGCGAACTCCTCCGCCGTATCGGCCACCAGGAGTTCCCGCCCGTTTTTGGCGGCGATCCCCTCGCACCCCTTGGAGGTGGCCACGACGGGAAGTCCCGCTGCCATCGCCTCCAGCACCTTGATGCGCGTTCCCGCCCCCTGTCTGAGCGGCACGGCGAGAAGGTCCGCCTGGTAGAACCACGGGAGCACCTCCGGGACGCTCTCGTGGCACTCCACCCCCGGCGCCGACAGGTAATCCCCGAGCCTGCCCAGCTCCCTCCCAACCAGAAGCACCCTGGCCTCGGGCTCCGCACGCTGGATGACCGGCAAGACCTCGCCGAGGAAATACCTGGCCGCGTCGAGGTTGGGCGTGTAGTCCATGCCCCCCAGGAAGAGGATCTTCTTACCCTTGATGGCCTTGGGGCGGAACACGAAGCGCTCCGGGTCTACCCCGTTGGCGGCGGTGACGACCTTGGCACTGTTGCCGGTAAAGGCCGCGATCTCGTCGCGCTCCTTTTCGGAGACGGCGAAGCAGAGCGCGCACTCCCGCCAGGCGCGCTCCTCCACGGCCCTGAGCCTTTTCTCCTCGATCAGGTACATCAGGCGCCAGAGCGGGCTCGTGGCGGAGCTCCCTATCTGCTGCACGTTCTTGTATTCGATGTTGTGGGCGTCGAGCAGCACGGGGGTCGAGGGGAACAGGTCGGCGTACTGCCACATCATGGTGAATTCGATCTGCACCAGGTCGAAACGTCTGCGCCGCTGCAGCTGCTGCAGGGCGCGCCGCAGCTCGGGCGAGTGGTAGCGGATCACGTTGTAGGGGGCGTGGCCGGTGAAAAAGGCGAGCCGGTCCGGCCAGAGGCGCGCCGGGCGCTCCACCAGGACGATCTCGGCGCACAGGTCGGGCAACGGGCCTAGTTGCGCCGCGGACCGGTCGTCCACGACGGCGGCCAGGGTGACCTCGTGAAACCTGGCGAGATTTTTTATGATGTTGAAGATGCGGATCTTGCCGCCCTGGTCGAGAGGGTAGGGGAGGAAGGGCGCAACGATGAGTATGTTCATAGAGCCGTCTTTGCCTGATAACTGGAAATCACGCAAGTTCTTTCTTTAAAGCTCTCAAGTCGCAAACACTGAAAGCATAGTTTTTGCCGATCCTCGATGGTGATAATTTGCCTTCCTTGATCCATCGCCTGACCGTAATTTCAGCTACTTCGAGGTATTGAGCCGCGTCCTTCAACGACAGAGTCTCCGGCAGATCACTGAAAACGTCATCATAGTTGTAGTTGGATTCTTTAAAGCCTTGGGTGGCAATAAGGGTGAAGAGCTTGGCCCGTTCAGAAACAGGCATTTTTACAATTTCAGAATAGATCTCGCTAGCGTTTAGCATTTTAACCCTCGTTCAGAGACTTCTTCAAATCACGGTAAAAGTTCTCATGGGTTCCTATCATGCAGAACAGGATGGCATCTTCTTCAGCTCGGTAGGCCATAAGGTAAAGCTGCTTTTTGAAGGTGAACTTATGGACCGGGTAACCGGACAAATCACCCTTTTTGCTCTCTCCTATTTCCGGACTGCTGCGAACTCTGTCTACCTCATCCTGGATGGCGAGCCGGAATGGAATGGTCTGCTTTTTTATGAACCTTTTGCATGTCGGAGCGAAAAAGAGATCCATGATTGGCAAATGATAAGATACTTGATCATTGCTGTCAACGGTTAGACGCTAACCCAAAAATTCATCCCGGCAGACCTCCAGGTAGGCGCTGCCGTAGCTCTGATCCGGCTCCAGGAAGTTCCCTTCCGCCCACTCGTTCCAGGATTTGATGAACACGACCCGCTTGTCCGGCTCCCTGCCGGCCACCTGATCGATGGCTCTTCGCAGCTCCTGCCTGAACAGCTCGGGTGTCGAGTTCACCAGCACCTTGGCGTTCACCCCCGAACGGGGCGAGTTGTCCCAGTTGGGGAGCACGCTCGGGAAAAAGTCGTAACCGGCCGGCTCCTCCACGAAATTCGAGGCGATGAAATCCTGGTACTCGAAGATATAGGGGCGCTTGACCAGCTTCCTCAGTGCCAGGGAAAACAGGCGTTTCGCATTGAGCCTCTTCGACAGCCTCAGGAAACCCACACCGGGGGTGTTGGGGACCACTGCATCGAAACCGCTCGACCTGGGGTCCCAGGGGGATGCGTCGATGTAGACGTCCTCGCCGATGAAGTAGATCCCCTTCAGCCCGGCCTTGAGCGCCAGGTTCTGCCAGTTTTCCACGAATCGTCGCGCATCGGGGAGTTGCTGCGGCTTGTAGACGTAGAAAATCGGTTTCCCATCTATGGTCAGGTACCGGTCGTCGAAGAAGGCTTCCGCCACCCGGTGGAAATGGCGCTCCTCGTCCTCGCGCCCCGGGTAGGTCTGTTCCATCAGGATCTTGTTGGGAGAGCCGTGCCAGACCCCGGTCCACGACTCGTTGGCCCATCCCAGGCAGAAGGGGAATTTCGGCTCGCCGGAGCTGACCACCTCATCGAACGGCCGCTCCAGCAGGCGCTTGCCGCCGAACCAGTAATGCCAGTAGCAAAACCCGGCCACGCCGTGCGCCCGCGCCAGATCGGCCTGTGCTGCGCGGGTCTCAGCGCAGAGGAGGTTGTAGTAGCCGAGTTGTCCGGGGATGCGGGGCTGCCGGTGGCCCGGGAACATGGGGCGCGCCTTGCGGACGTTGGTCCACTCGGTGAACCCCTCGCCCCACCAGGCATCGTTTTCCGGGATCTGGTGATACTGGGGGAGGTAAAAGGCTATGGCGCGGATGTCAGCGCTCATACCGGCGGTCTCACGTTTCCCGGGCAAACTTGCCTTTCATCGGTCACTGTATTTCCTCTGTCAACCAGGTTTACCCGCTGCGTGCCAGACATAATTAAAGCAGCAAACGGTCAATTGCCTGTATTATTTCCAGTCTTATGTCTTTAAGTGATCCGATGGGGCGCCCGAGATTGGAGCGAGATACGGCCGTCATTTCAGCAGTAGACAGTATGTATTCTGTTTCGTCGAACAAGATAATGGGATTCAACACGGTAGCTGGAATGAATATGCCTGACATGATAAGCGGAATTACCACACAGGTTGAGACGATGTCGCAGTAATTGCCCTGGACCTCAACCAGAAACGGTGCCCGCTTACAGCTGGATGTGCTCGGATTCCGGTAAAGATCAAACTGGGCCATTTCTATAGTAACCCCAGGTCATCGGACAGCAATCCATGCTTTTCCACCATCTGGTTATACGATTCGAACGACGCCCTGTTCTGCTCCTTCCAACGGGCCAGTTCTTTTTGGGATAAGAACGCCAGCATAGACTCTTCAAGTAATGTCGAAAGGCTGCCACCCTCTTCGCGAACTCGCCGCACAAGATCGCCGTTTGCGGTGAGATTCACTGCCTGGCGCCGTGCGGTTTTGTCATAAGATAGCTGCATCTCTGCCTCCTTAGCTGTGCTTCAGTGCGCATGGTAGCGCGCATGACGACGCGTGTCAAGTGGCGAAGCAAGTCGGATCTGGCGGGTACTGGGGGAGGTAAAAGGCGATGTCCCGTGCTTTTACAGGATTTCTTATACAGCGCATCCACACACACGTATCTCCATCTGTATCAGTGATCTGAAGAAAAACCCCAGTAGCGTGATCAACCAGTCACAAGGCGAGCCGATAGTTATCCTCGATCACAGCGGCCCACTTTCTTTTGTTGCTGCTGCCTTTGAGGCTATCCCGGAGCGACTCAATGACTCGATGACCTACATTCCTTCAGTACCAACGACTGCTTTTTAAGGCCGAACCGTATTGACCGTTCGCGAATATCTGCAGGCTCATACTGTTAATTTAGCAGTATCTAGTATTTTATCCGAAAGTCATGCTGTTATGATTGCTGCTGAAACTTCTGGTGTTATTGATACTACAGACCTAATCTTTGCCTATCTGAACCACTCGGTTCGCCACCCCACATTATGTCAGATCTAGTAACACCTTCTTTCGCAAGTCCAGCTGTTGCAGCACTCAACTCAGCTAAGCCTTCTCCCTTCGATAACGAGGTCATTTTACCTGACAATGGATCAACACGATAAATGGTAAAAGTGCTATCAGAACGATTGTCTTCCCAAGTCAGACAATATTTAAGCTGTTTAAAGGTTCCGCTCTCTAAACGATAAAGGAATACAGGCTCGCGAAGGTTGAGGCCTGTCACCTCCTTTCCTGCCGACAAAGGCTTGAAGGGGTTGGCCAGCATCGGCTCATTGCCGATAAGTCCGTTTATGTCTTCTCTCTGGAGGAAATGCTTCAAATAACCCGATGACCAACTATAATGTCCAGAAGTTGTATTCTCACCCATATTCGCAACTACTAACTGCGAATTGTGCGGATAGTTCTGTTGTGTAGCAAACTTGATAAAGTCGACGTGTTCACTATTCTTCGGAGCATAAAAATCGTAGATGTTCTTATAATGCAGAAACATGTATCCCAGAAACACAATCATCATGCAAAAAGTTGCTGCCTTCTTTGTATATCTGGAAAAGCCTTCATACGTAGTATATGATATGAAAAGGTAAAGGCCTATAACGGAAAATAGTGCATGTCTTGTTGCATACCAAGGAGCCATTGACATCATGATAACTGGCAGCAAGCAAAACATTCCGGGAAAAATAGCTCGCCAAATGAATTGCCTCTTCTGGCTGTTGGGAGGAGTCGATGGAGTATCTATGCTAGAGTCAGATTTATTCGACAATCGCAACAACAAACCACTTCCCGAAATAACGGCAACAACAATGGTCCATTTGTAATCATGCGGTTGGGAAAAAAATGGCGTCGGTAAAGACCAGTTCAAGAGCTGCCCCAAAATCCCGGACATACTTTCCAGAGACAATGGTTTTGCCATCTTTACTACAAATCTGCTTCGATGGAGTATGTGAAAATAGCCGTAATAGGCCGTCAGTAGCCCAATCGAAATCGATAGCACCCACGCCTTTTTCTCAAAACTGCGCCAGCAAAGAAAGCAGAAGATTAGCGGAGCAGCGATAGATACTACCAGTTCGCTTACGTTCAGTGACCAGTAGAATGTCAGAAGGCAAAGCATAAACCAGCCGGTTTTAAAACCGTCGTCCGCCTCCAAAAATTTCATGCCGCTCCAAACAGAAATCATGACGAAGAGAAGTGCCTCGGCTGTATACGCACCATTGACAAAAATAGGGCCTCCAACCTCGCCAGGGAAAAAGCATATCAATCCCGCCGTGAAAAAAGCAACCGGCAGGGGGTATTCCAACTTGCGAAGTACACGAAAAAGCAGCAATGCTAGGGGAATAAAAATCCCGACGAGCACTAAAGTCCGTCCGAGGTACAAATTTACAGCTGTAGCCACCCAAAGGAAAACGTGATTTAAATAATTGGCATAACTGATGTTGTATGTGTTGATGAGTGGTAACGATCCGGCCTTGCTCCAATAATAGAACCATTCATTGTCATCTCTAAATAAAACCTGTACCCAATAAATCTGCAAATTCCCCAAAAATACCATCAAAGCTAAGACAAACATCCACGTTTTTTCTTGCACATTTTGGATTTTGTCATTTTGTAATATAGCTGGGATTCTACTTAGTGATAGAAGAAAAATAAGCGAACCGGCAAAGTAGGCAAATGCTAGTTTTGTCCTTTTGGAAACCGAATTTTTGCTAAGACCGGCCGGGATATTACTTATTTCGACCGCTGGATCAGGTGTGATGGCCTTTCCGAAAAAACCGCCAGCAATATCACCATCTCCATTTATAATTACATTATGTAATAGCCTCAAATCTTCGCGCAATTTTTCCGCTACCAACTCCTGCCGGAACCCATTTGCACCTTCCAATCTCAACCTTGTAATCTCGAATGAGCCTGTAGATTGCATGGGGTCAATACGCACCGACTTCAGCTCTGAAGCAGGGAGAGCCACAACATAAATTGCAGCTTTCGGGCTTGAATCGAGACGGAATTTTACGCTTTGTTGTTCGCTGTATCCATTCCCTATGTCCCAAAAAACCTGTCCGTATCCGCTCTGTGATACTTTCATCTCAATGAGCAATGATGATGGCGAATATCTTAGGTAGAAAAACGAAATAATACCTATAATAAGGCAGGCAATCATAATTATGACTACTTTGCTACGTGCTCCAGTTACTGCTGATTGCATCAGATTGACAGTCATTTATTGCACCCCGTCATAAAAGCCAGAAACTAGTTCAATTATCTGCTTTGTATCCCGTAATTCATAAAAAAGCGGCAGGCGCACGATCCGGTCACTGAGGGTTTCGGTTACTTCTAGGCTTCCTGCACAGCGCCCAAGACGCTTTCCTGCCGGAGAGGAATGCAAAGGAACGTAGTGGAAGACGGACATTATTCCCTTATCTTGGAGATATTTCAGTAACTTCTCCCGCACACTCAGGTTTTTTACTAGAAGGTAATACAAATGTGCATTGTGCTGACAGTGGACTGGGCAAATAGGGCGTCTGACCTCACCGGTTTTTTCCAACGACTCGAATCCACTATGATATTCCTCCCATACTTCAAGTCGCCGCCTTGTTATCGCGTCGCCTTCCTCCATCTGCGCGTAGAGAAAAGCAGATATCAACTCGCTGGGGAGAAATGACGAGCCCAAATCCACCCATGTGTACTTGTCCACTTGTCCACGGAAAAACTTGCTTCGGTTAGTTCCTTTTTCCCGTATAATCTCGGCCCGTTCGATGAAACGATCATCATTTATAAGAAGAGCTCCGCCTTCTCCGGAAATGATGTTTTTTGTCTCATGGAAGCTCAACGCCGCCATGTGACCGATGCTGCCCAAGGGTCTCCCCTTATAGGTACACATGATCCCTTGAGCCGCATCCTCAATGACCAGCAGTCGGTGTCGTTCTGCAATAGACATGATGTCGTCCATCTCGCAGCCTACTCCGGCATAATGAACGACTACGATCGCCTTCGTTTTATCAGTGATTGCAGCCTCAATGCGGTTTTCGTCAATGTTCAGGGTGTCTCGTCTGATATCAACAAACACCGGGATCGCCCCCCTCAGGGCAAAGGCGTTAGCGGTAGAGACGAAAGTGTAGGATGGCATTATGACTTCGTCACCCGGTTGAATGTCGGCAAGCATGGCAGCCATTTCCAGTGCCGCCGTGCAGGAATGAGTCATCAGGGCTTTGTGGCAGCCAATCCGCTCTTCTAGCCACCTGTGGCACTTTTCAGTAAATGGTCCATCACCGGATAGGTGGCCGAGGTGATGAGCCTGGCTGATGTACCACAACTCCTTGCCTGTCATAAATGGTTTATTAAAAGGGATTCTCATGTTTGATTTCCATTAGTCCGGTGAGTTCATGCCTGAGGGGTTGCTCCAGTAATGGAACGTTGCTGCAGGTGCCTTGAATTTGAATCCGATGCGTGCGTACAGATTGAGTACGGCCGTGTTATTCGCAGATATCATGGTTTCTGCCTGGGCTAAGCCCCCCCGCAACATTTGTTCCAAAACAGAAAGCCAGAGAAAATCCCCGAGCCCACTCTTCACGTATTGCTTTGAGAAGCCGGCTAGCAAGAGGCTGCACTCTTTACGAGCCATAAATGCAATCGCTCTGCCTGAAAGCTCAAGAAGGCTTATAGAAGTCACTTTGTCGTTTAGCATGTCTTCAACCCAGTAGAGATATCTTCTGTCAGCAATCTCTTTTTTGCAGTTTTGATCAAGATGGAACCTGTCGTCGGTAAACGACTCTTCAGCAATCGCCTTGACGATTTTGCGTAAGTTGCTGTCATTTTTATCAACAAGTCGAACAGTAAGGCTGTCGAGATCATAACGCGATGGGAGAAACTTCCTTTTGTCCATTAGGAAGTCATTCAATGCCTCATTCTTTTTTAAAACGGAATATGGAACTAACGCCATTTCTACAAAATAAAAGCCTAGGCTTTCAAGAAGTATTGCGACGCTCATGTCAGCTTTGTTGATGCGGGCTTGTATAAAGATACTATCGAACATATGTACATTTCTACGGATCTCGTTCTGCAGAGCGGATATGTCCGGACTATGAATGAAGTCATCGTCGATGGCAAAACTTTTAATTCCCAGGTTTCTTGTCTCCCACAAAATTTCCCGTAGATATTTATTGCTACGCATTGACCCGCTCCTTTACGATATACAAAGGCCTTTTCTTGATTTCGTCAAAAGTCTTGCCAAGATATATGCCAATGATACCCAGGTTGACGATTATGACGCCGCCTATAAAGAACAAGGAGACGATCAGGCTGCTCCACCCTTGAACTGGTGAGCCGTACAACATTGCCCGGATCATGATGTAAGAGCCATAGACGAAAGCCAGTGTGGCCATTGTAAAGCCCAATTTTATTGATAGTCTCAGCGGTTTGTCCGAGTAAGCGATAATAATCTCAGTTGCCAACCTGATGAGTTTTCGGAAAGTGTATGTACTTTTTCCCTCGAACCTTTCCGAGTGCTGCACATCGATGCTTGCCGTTGGAAAACCCATCCAGTCAACCAAACCACCAAAAAAGCGGAGATTCTCCCGCATTAACCTGAAACTGTCCGCAACTTTTCGAGAAACAATACGGAAATTGCCTACTTGTCCGTCGTAGTTTGTATCTGCAAAATAGTTGAAAAACTTGTAGTATGCCCAGGAAGATATACGTTTGGAAAACGGATCTTTTCTCTTTCCCCTTCGTGCAAGCACAACATCGAACCCTTGCTGAGCTTTATCATATAGATTTGGGATCTCCTCAGGTTGGTCTTGCAGGTCGCAGTCCATAACCACAACCCAATTGCCATCACAGTGATCAAGGCCAGCCGTGATTCCGTAGTGCTGCCCGAAATTGCGGCTGAATTGGAGCCCTTTCACTCGGCAGTCCTGGTTGGCAAGATCTTTGATGATTTCCCAAGAACCGTCACCGCCACAATCCTCAACGAAGATAATTTCAAAAGCCTGAGTTATTCTGCCGAGTGATTCCACCAAGCGGCGGTAGAGTTCGGCAAGGCAGCTTTCAGCTTTGTAAACTGGAACGACTACAGAAATATCAGGTTTGACATTTGCGCTCATATTTACTACCTTCCCTGGACACTTTGTTTATAATTAATTCCAGAATGATCGGCAACGGGACACCATTGTAACATCAGGACTAGAATTGCTTGTGGCAAGAGGACGATTAAAAAACCTCCACAACCTTCCCTCAATCATATTCCTGTTCAGGTTCTGAGTTCCTCTTGGTCTTTGTTGAAAGGCAGGCAAGTCTAAAGTAATCAAATGGGAACAGTAGATGTTCCGTTTTGGTAAGAATGTTCGACGGTAGCTGATCATTTTCGAATCATGCTAAGCAAAACTTTTACGGGATGCACCTACTGCTTGACACAGGGGGGTAATCGCGATTGTCTGAATAATTGGCGTTTTATCTTCTTTTTGATGGCACGAAGAAGAAGTCACAAACATATTTGGCAGGGTCGAATTCGAGTCCGTGCCTCTTTAGCCAGTTATACTCATTCTTGTAAGATCGATGAAGTTCAGGATCAAACAAGTACTCATCATGGATCTTACCTTCGAAGAAAAAGAGGCCACGGTAGCCGATGTGGCCCAGGAAATTGCAAACCTTTTCTATTTTATTATTACCATGAAGCTCAATTTTGAGATTCGGAAAGTTGTCTTCGAGGGTTCTTGATGCTCCCTCCAGGACGGCATCTTCAAATCCTTCCACATCTATTTTTATAAAACCAACTTTTTCATCTGGGAAAACTTCACTCGTAAGTTGATCAATTGTCACAACCTCTACTACTTGCTCGTCAAAAGGGGAGCCTCCCAGCGTGTTATCATGTGATAGCGTTGACTGCGCGAAATCCGAGCGGTCATTGCACTTAGGGATTCGTAACACAGCAGTCCCGGGAGTGCAACCTGCAGCAACTGAGCGATGGACGCAATTCGATGGTAGAAATTTTTTTACGTAAGCCAATTCACGAACTGGCTCCAGGCATAAGCATGCCTTGGAAATTGTTGCCAGTTTCATGGCATACTGCCCATTATTAGTTCCTATATCGATGCAAACCTTATTGGGGTCGACGAACATTTCCAAATGATCAAACTCCCCCCGTTTTACGAACTCTGTGTATGAGTATAGGATTGACCTTGCTTGACTATCTCCAGAATCGATCATAGCCTTTAACGTTTTAGGCCACTCAGATAAATCAAGTTTCAATTCTTCCTGACGATTGGGCTTAGGGCTCATTAGATCACCTGGCAATGTGTTAGCTATCGGAATGCCTAAGCCCTTCCCCGCATTACGAGGGTACGAAAGTTCGGCTTGGCCTGTCAGTCGGTTGAGACTGGGACTTCGCGCTCAGACAAGCGCTGGAATGGCAGAAGGGACTCGACCAGGAAGTACTGCTGATCGAGTCCCTTCAAAATCTCTTAGTCTAACTTCTTGACTTTGAAAGAGGGGTAGGCACGCTGCGGCTTACCATCTATGAGTTGTACCACGATAACTTGGTACTCCCCGGCAGGGACAGCCTTTATATCCGCATTGAGAGCAAAGGCAGAGTTCTTGTACGCGGGTTCTTTGAAAAACTTCACCACGTCATCACGATTCCTTTTGTTGCGGGTTGCCATAGCGTAATACTTGGCACCGTTTCCTGCAGGCACGAGTTCTATGGCAACCGTTTCAGGAACCGCTTTGTTCGCCTCATCAATTGCCCATCCGTCCAACTCGAAACCGTCAGCGCTCTTTACCTCGGCGTATTTGTTTGCGCTCTTTTTGTTTAGGCGGTCGACATTTGCCTTCCCGCCAAGTCCGAACTTTTTCGCAATGGGGGCAGGCAAGGAAGTCGAAAATGCTACTGCTGAGCCTGCTGTGGGCACTGGGGTAGCTGCTTCCGGTTGAGTCTTAGCTGCTTCCTGTTGAGTTGCCGGCGCCGGCGTTGCTTCCTTCTTCTCGCAACCCGTCAACAATGCGGCGGTAATGCCTACTGCCAAAACAAATTCTCTCTTTAACATGATATTTCCCCCCCCTTTTATTTTTATCACCCGCCAGGGCTATAAAACCTGATAAGATACCTTTTCTCCCCTGACTATTACAAGTCCAAATTTCGGGTCGTTTTCGTGAATCACGCATTCCAGAAAAAAACCTGAGTCATCGTAGTTTACGGTGCCCCCGAAGTAGTTGGTAACATCGTAACGTTTCATGCTTTTCATCGGCACTGCTCGTCTCTTTTCAGAGTCTTGTATCAGCAGGAAAAAGGAGGCATCTGTCGAACCCTGACCGTCGTCAATAGCTCCCCAGCCTCTTATTCGCAGCTGCTTTCCCTTGATATCTCTTTCTTCCACATTCATACGAATGTCATTGGTAGGTTTGAGGTCATTGAGGGAGCCATTCCGCACAATCCGGCTCATCCCTTTTGTCCCCACCAGAGAGAGGAGGGCGTTTTCTATGTTGTCCGTGCCGAATTCGTGGTGCCAGTTCTCTTCGACATAACGGCGGGCCTTAACTCCCATTTCCATTGCCGCAGCAGGGTCATCTAAGATCTTCATGATCAAGCCTGCCATGGCCTGAGCGTCGTCGTTCAAAGCGAGGTAGCCGTTAATGCCGTCCCGGACGGTTTCTTTTACGCCTCCTTCGGCGATGCCGACCACAGGGGTGCAGCAGGCATTGGCCTCCAACGGGGCAAGGCCGAAAGGTTCCAATCGAGATGTATAGATCATGGCGCGGGCGCGGCTAAGGAGGCTGATTACTTCCTGGTCCGGAATGTGAATCTTCGGGGTGAACGTGACGTTGAGTTGCCTGGCCAGTTCTTTGTATTCTTTGAAGACTACTTCCGATGCGCCGTTACCGACCCACACCAGTTCGGGGCGTTTCGCCGCGTCGACGGCGCCAACGGCGCGTATGGCCCGGTCTACGCCTTTGCCGCGATAGATAGTCCCGAGTCCGACAACGAAATCCTCCTTCTTTTCTCCGGTCGGTTTGTAGTAATCCGTATCGACTCCCAGGTAACATACCTTTGAATCCAGGTCATAGGCACGAAGGATACTTTCCCTGCTGTACACCGAGTTGGACAGAATAAGGTCGAATGATCTGGCGAATTCGATTTCCGCTCTGGCTTGCAGTCTGATACTGCTCAGGGCGAGTTGCTTTTGGATTAACTCCTTCAGCGCAAAGAGATTGAACCGTTGATCCAGTTCTTGCCTTGGTGCAATCCATGGCAACTCCGGCGTCGCCTCATAAAACCACCTGTACGGCTCGCCAAGGTAAAGGGCCGTAGGAAGTCCCACGTATTTCCCGATTGCAGTGGTGCGGAAATACATGCAGGCATTGGCATAAAGGATGTCGAAACCACCACGGTTAATCTCTGCAGCACAATCCCTGCAGTGATGATCGAACGACTGGATCATCGTGCGTGTCGCCTTGTACGAGCGCAGAGGACTGCTGAAGTTGTCACTGCGGTTTCTTAAGGGGATGACATGTTCTTTTACTATGTCGCTCAGTGGCAGAAACTTCTGGTCCGCCGTGTCAGGACACCACGATTCCACGTAATGACCACGTTCCTGTAGCCCTTTCACATGGTTGTAAAGCTGACGTTTTCCGCCGCCACTGGGTAGGTTATGCCATACGGCGATGCGCAGTTTTTTCATTTATGATTCGCTTTCATGCAGAAGTGGTCGCAACTTCTGACGTAGAGGTGCATATATCTTTTCGGTGGAGAAATTCTCCCGTGCATATTCCAGGGCCAGGCTTTGCAAGAGCTTGCGCTCCTCTGCAGAGATCAACAGTCGAACCGTTGCCTCCGCAAACGAGGGCCAGTCGGTGCAGACGACGTAGGGGGCTGTTCCGGAGTACTCTATTCCCTCGACACTGTTTGCCGTTGCAACCAAAGCTTTCCCCTTGCAAAGCGCCTCGACGCTCTTAATCTTGAGCCCGGTACCCGCGACCGTCGGGTTCACCACGACTGCCGCTCTACGGTACTCCAAGTCCAGGTCCTCAACCCAACCCGCCAGTTCCACCCGTTCGTCATCCGTCTGCAGGTGATTTGCGAGCTTGCCGACCACCCTAAGCGTTGCACCCGGCACGCGCGAGCGGATTGCCGGCCAGGCGTGGTCGTGAAACTGTCTCAGCCCGTGCTGGTTCAGAGGGTTGTCTGAACCAACAACAAGAATTTTGCCCGGCACTACAGCACCGTTGTCCTTGTTCTCGATCGTCTCGAAATCTATGCCGACCGTGATAACATCTCGCTCCATTACCAGATTTCGGAACAGCCTTGCTTCGTTGGACTGTATGGCGATGACAAGGTCTGTCTTAAGCAGGTAGTTCCGTTCCTCTCTTGTGGAGCAGGGGAGTGGGTCGTCAATACCATAGGCAAGGACCTGTTCTTTCTTGCGGGAAAACATGTCGTGCGTGTCGATGATCTTCAGTATGCCGTCGGGGACGACATCCATGCAAGGCGCCGTGAAGATGTATTCCCCCAGCACTGCGCACGGCTTGTATTCCCGGCACAGGTATTCGGTTATCTGCATCAGTCTGTCGGCAGCAAGGTACTTCTTGACGCCGTCGGATTTGACTTTTTTCTCCCTATCCTGTCCGAATACCAAGCGATGCATGGCAGCAGAGTGCCCCAGAAAGACCGACAGGGCATCGCGCAGCGTCGCGCCGAGCCTTCGCTTAGGCAATGGGCGCAGATTGTCGCCGTAGTCGTTACCGATGTAATGGACCCTGTGAAATAACCGCTCCAGTTCCTGGTGTCTTTCTGCGGGCAGCGCCGAGTGATTGAGCAGTAAAATGATGCTGAAGCCCTCAGCTTTGAGCCAATCGAGCATCTTGAGGATGCGGATCTCGTTGCCGGCAGCGGGAGGGTAGGGGACGACATGGCTTACAACAAGGATGGTTCCCTTCTTGTCAGCCTGGCTCATCTGACGATACCAAAAACTTCATCCAGGCAGACCTCCAGGTATTCTTTGCCATACCTGGTATCGGGCTCAAGGTAGTTCCCCTCGGCCCACTCATTCCACGATTTTACGAAAATAAGCCGCTTGTCCGGAACACGGTGCGAGACCTGTTCGATGGCATTGCGCAGGTGCTCGCGGAAAAGTTCCGGGGTGGAGTCGAGGAAAACCTGACCCCGCATGCCGCAACGGGCAGTGTTGTCCCAATTGGGCAGGACGCAGGGGAATTCGTCGTGGTCCTTGCGTAAATCCGGCAGGCCGATCTTTATGTAGTCCTCGTACAGGATGATGTCCGGACCGGGAAAGTGCTTGATGTACGGGTTCTTGAACGTTTTGCCCGGGAACCTGATATCCCACATCTGCTTCTTGAGCCCCTCGTGCGGGATAAAGATGTGATAGGTGGTGAGCCCCGGGTTGTGAGGGGTCATGGCGTCGAACCCGTCCGCTTCGTAACGCCAATCCATGGTCCTGGCGTTGCCGACAAAGTAGATGCCAGGCAGCCCTTCCTTTACCGCGAGGTTCCGCCAATGGTCCAGGAAGCGGTGCGGTTCCGGGAGCAGATACGGCTTGTAGATGAGGAACAGCGGTTTGTCGTCGACCCGGAGGTATCTTTTGTCGTGAAAGGCTTCGAGCAGCGAGTAAAAATGGGCCTCTTCGTCCTTGGGGCCGGGGTAGGTCTGTTCTATCAGCATCCGGTCTTCACAGCCATGCCAGATCCCGGTCCAGCTGTCATTGGCCCAGCCGAGGCAGAAGGGGAAATCCGGTTCACCAGATTTGAGCACCTCATTGAAGGGGCGCTCCAGCACACGCTTGCCGTTGAACCAGTAATGCCAGTAGCAGAACGCCTCGATGCCGTGCTCCTTTGCCAGTTCTGCCTGGGCCATGCGCACTTCCGGCACTCGCAGGTCGTAGAAACCGAGATCGGCAGGGAGAATGGGTTGCTGATGACCCTCGAAAAGCGGTTTTGCCTTGGTGACGTTGGTCCACTCGGTGAACCCCTTACCCCACCAGGCGTCGTTTTCCGGAATCGGGTGGAACTGGGGCAGATAATGCGCAATCAGGCGGGCGTTGCGCTCGGGGCGCTCGGCAGGCTCTGCAGGCTGGGCGGCGGCAGCTTGGGGTGGCTGCGACTTCTTTTTGAAAAGGTCAAACATTCGAATGGATCCTCCGGATCTATTGTCTAAGCTTGGCAAGCATGCCTGCAAGCGGCGCGGAGAGCGCCCGCAGGGGGGCGGTGATCTTCCAACTGAGGGAGCCCCTGATGCCGGCTATTTCCCCTTCCCTCGTTTGAAGCGCCATTTCAGCACTCCCCAGGGCGGAGGTGTTCTCCATCAGTTGCTCGCGGAGACGGCTGTTTTCCATTTTAAGGTCGCCGCTCTCCGACGACAACGTGGAACTCTCGCTCAAGGAGGTCAGGTGCTTGGTCACCTGGTCGAGATGACCGGCTGCAGTCGCCACGAACCACTTCAATTCATCTCCCGGCACGATCTCCAGCAACTGTGCCAGCAGGGCTGTGGGAGTCGCCACGGGAAGTTTGGCGATGCTGGCCGCTTCTGAAATGACCGCCTGTACGCCGCTTACATAACTCTGCGGCGAGAAGTGCTCTCTTCCCCGCGTCTTGCCGCTGAGCCCCATGTTCCTGGCTCTCTCCGGGTTGCCGATGATCTCGGCGATGGCGTCGGCCATGCGGTCGGGAGCCCCCAAGGGGACCAGGTAGCCGGTTACTCCGTCAACGACGATTTCAGGGGAGGCACCGGCGTTGGTGGCTACCACTGGTTTGCCGGCGGCCATGGCCTCGATGGTGGTCCTGCCAAAGGGCTCTCCCAGCGAGGCGACGACGACGAGGTCGAGGTCGTGATAAACCTGCGGCATGTCGTCCCGGAACTCGATGAAGTGGACAGCATCGGCAATATCGAGCGAAGAGATGAGCGATTCCAGGTATTGCGCGTACTCCTGGACCCGGTAGCCGATGATCAGGAGATGTCCCGGGACCTTTCGCTCTTTCAGAAGGGCCAGGGCGCGGATCAACTCCTCGTGGTTCTTGTGGCGGTGTACCGTGCCGATGATGCCCAACAGCGGGACTTCGGCCGGGAGGGAGAGCTCTTGGCGCAGGAGGTTGGTCTCGAATTCCCCTTCGAACGACGACGTCTCCACTGCGTTGTAGACCGGTGTCACCTTTGCCGGGGTGGAGATCCCGGTGAACTGGCGGGCGACGGCCTTTGAGTTGGTGACGATGCGGTCGGAAAGAGCGTCGATGATCCTGAAGGTGGTCTCATCGCCGAAGGGGGAGTTCAGGGGGTGGTCTTCCAGGACCTCGCGCACATGATAGACATGCGGGATCCCCGCCAGTTTCGCTGCAATGGCGCCGGCGATCTTGGTTATGGTGTTGGTGTAGACCAGATCGATAGACTCGTCCGCTATCAGGCTTAGGTATTGTCCGACCACCGACAGTTCGAGAAAAAGCCTCTCAGGGAGCTCTTTACGCTCGGCAAAGTCGAGCCAGAGCCGGGAATCGATGAAATGGGTCCTGATCCCGCGCGCGGCGATACGCTGGTACAGGATGTCGTCGAACCCCGCCGGGCAGGGAGGCAGGACGACGATCGGCTCGATCCTCTCCCTGTCGAGGTTTTCCAGGAGAAAGCAGAAACTCTGCTCTGCCCCGTAGAAGTGCGGCGAGTGTGATACGAAGAGGACCCGGATCTTTTTCCCCGGACGCTCCGATTCGATGGTTTGCATGGTTGTCGTTACTTCCTTGAGCACTGCCTGAATGCCTGTTCTGATCTTATTGCAGCCTCTTCCCATGTGAAGCTACGCGCCTTGCCGAAGGCCGCAGCGCAGGCCTTGTCATAATCAAGGTTTTTGATGCCTCGCATGGCCTCAGCAAGCGCCGAGCTGTCCTGTGAGGGTTTATACATTATCCCCACGTTCGAATCAACAACTTCGGAGATGATGCCCATGTCGGGGCAGATCACCGGCTTGCCGAAGGTGAAGGCCAGGAACAGATTGCCGGAGGTAAAGATCTTCTTATACGGCAAGAGCACCACATCGGATGCGTTGAAGAAAAACTCGACCTCGTCTTTTGGGACAAATCGCAAGTGGGGGACTATTCTCGGGTCTGCTTCGGCTTTGTCCGTTAGCCATTTGCCGGTTTTCTCGTCGGAGCAATTGCCGACCACCAGCAAGACGTCTTTTGCAGTGGCGGTCCTTTCAAAGGCATCCAGCGCTTCTTCAATCCCCTTGTACGGCCTCACCGGCCCGAAGACGAGGTACACAAAAGAGTCAACGGGTATATTCAATCTGGTCCGCGCCTCTTCTCGTGTGCAGTTGTTCTGGAAAACAGAGAAAAAATTTCCGTGAGGGATTTCATGGATGTCTTTAAAACGGAAGAATCTTTTGCCGACGGTCGCTTTAGCTTCCTTGAAATGGACAAATAGTACGTCAGCCAGCCTTGCAAGGCAAAAACGTGCAGCGTACTCCAGCACCAGATTGTTTCTTTCGTGGGGGAAGATATTGTGTACTGTCCAAGCGATTGTGTACTTCAACGATTTGGCTTTTCGCAGCAGCCTGACAAAATGTATGAGGCTGTGATAAAAGTCTTTAAAGTTCTTCTTCGAATATATGTAAGCCGGCCAGTGAAAGTGGATTATGTCTATCTTGCCGGCATTTTTCTCCAGCCATTCTTCGGTCAGAGTCACCCCGCGAGTATTGGCGAGCTCATATCCCAGCTTTGCCAATGCCTCGTAATAAAGCCAGAAATAATAGGTGTCGTCAGCGGGGGTGGGGAATGAGGCGATATATACGGGCCGTCGTCCATCCGTGTTGGTTTGTGAAGCGGCTTCTCTATTTTCCATGGTCTGTAATTTGCTCGATTCTTTTTGCATAGTTTGAAAGATAACTTATTATTTCTTCCGAAGAATGTCGAGAGTTTTTCTGAGAGGTGCCGTAATCTTCCAGCTTTTCGAATTCATCATGTCATGAATTCGAAGTTCCCTCTCATCGACCATGGCTTCGAGTCTTCGGCGCTCAGCTTCCTTTTCCTCGGCAAGCCGTGTCAGTTCGCTTTTCATGCTGTTGAGTCGCTGGTCTCCCTGCTCCAGCTCATTTTCCAAATGTGCCAGCTTTTTACCCGTAAGATCTTGAAACCCCTCCATTCGCTGGCGTTCCTGGAGTAATTCACCCTCTACGTGTTCGATCCGATCATCCTTGTCGGACAATGCGAGCCTTTTTCCCCGCAGGCGATTTTCCAGCTCAACGCGCCGCTCCTCCGACAGCGCAATCTGCTCCATACCCTTCTGAATTTGCTGGTCACGGTCGGTTAAGGCCTGGTTTAGCAGCGAAATCTCCTGATTTCGCCGCTCCTCCGACAGCGCAATCTGCTCCATACCCTTCTGGATTTGCTGGTCGCGGTCCGTTACGCCCTGATTTAGCAGCAAAATCTCTTGACTCCGTTCGGCCAGTAGCAGATCAAGGCTCTTGTTCGCTTGGTTGCATTCGGCCAGCCGACGATTTTGCTCCTCTAGGCTGCGGTTCCTCTCTTCGAGCCACTGACTGTGGTTTCTCACGTCGCGTTCTCTGTCAGATAGCCATTGGCTGAGCTGCTCTATTTTACTGCCGCGTTCGGCCAGTTGGCTATCGCGCTGCTGAAGCTGCTCATCTCGATTGGTGAGCGACAGATTGAGCTCGGCCAGGCGTTTTTCCCGCTCAGTCACCAACAGGTTGCATTGGGAAAGTTGATGGTCGCGTTCGGTCACGGCGCGCATGACGTCGATATAGTTTTGATAGGCTTCCAGAAAGCCATAGAAGAGGACCAACTCTTTTCCGAAGAGACGGGTTTGTTTCTCTTCTTTCAGAACTTCTCTGTACAGTGCGGCAAAATTTTGCGCGTAAATGTCAGCCCGGTAATGTTCGTTAAAGCGTTTCAGGGCACTTTCCCCCATCGCGTTCATTCTCTCGGGGGCCGTTGCAATTTCCAGTATCTTTTCCGCCAAGGCCCCTGGGTCATTTACCGGAACGACAAAACCCGATGCGCCGTCGACAATCATCTCGGTAGTGCCGCCACAATCGGTGGCGACGACCGGTTTCCCTGACGCCATGGCCTCCAGGACCACCAGTGGGAAGGCTTCCTTGAGAGAGGGGAGGACAAAAAGGTCCGCTCCGGCAAGCAGCCTCGGGACGTCCGTCCGGTGTCCCAGGAAATGGACATGCTCTGTCAGTTGATGACGGTCCACCTTGTTTTTCAGTTCTGCTACCGCCTCAGAAGAACCTTTGCCGGCAATGACGAAATTCACGTCACCGCCCCGTTGCCTGACTTTCGCGGCTGCTTCGATGAGATTGTCGATCCCTTTGCCTTTTTTGATCGACGCCACTGTCAGCGCCACGATGGCGTTTTCGCCGAAACCCATTTCCTCGCGGAATGATCTGTCCGATGCCGACTCGAATCTGGTGGCATCGATGCCGTTGTGGATCACCAGCATCTTGGCAGGATTTATAAACTCAGCCAGTTCACCCCTGACCTCGCTCGAAACTGCAACCACCTTTTCGGAGCAGAGCTCGATCGTCTTGTACAGCAAGGGGAGGGGGAGAAGAGCGGTGATGCTGGGTTGTCCCCTGAGTATCTCATGGATGTGCCAGACATGCCTGGTCCCCGTGATCATTGCGGCGACGGCGCCGTCCCAGATGACGGAGGTATTTGAATGGACGATGTCCGGTTTTTCCTGGTTTATGATCTCGACCAGTTCCTGGATTCTCGCGATATTGCCGCTTTCTCCGAACGATATGCGGTCTTCGTTTTTCGCCCACCATTCTGCCTTATAGAAGTATGATTTCACACCGAGAGCGTCGAGCCTCTCTTTAAGAGGACCTTCGGCCGGAACAATAACTACCGGCTCGAATGCCTCGCTGTCCAGGTACTGGATCAGGGTTGCCAGGCAGCTTTCCGCGCCATATAGGAAGGGCGAGTGGGAAACATAAAGGATTTTTGTCCTAGGCATGGTCCAATATCCCCTCAAGGCGCGATGGTGAGAGTATGTTCTTCGATAGGGCAAAGCGCAGTCTGAAAAGCAGGCTGGGATGGTATTTAAAGACAGCAGTCATCAGCAACCTGGCGTCTTTGTCTTTGTTGTTTTTCAGTAACAGTCTGCACCAGGGTTTATAGCTCTGAACGATGTCGTTTCGCTCCGCAAGGGTCAGTGGCGACCTGACGAACTTTTCGAAGTTCTGCACCAGTGCGTCTTCGGGAAGGTGGTTGACCCGCGCTTCGGCAAGCTTGCGGGCTAGCTCCGCCATGCGCCGCTGAACGATGATCTTTTTGAAGGTAATGGAATCCGGGTTGAAACGATAGGTGTACAGGGGGATTGCCAGGTTAGCCAGTTCGTATTTCTCGGCGAAACGGAGCCAGAAATCGTAGTCTTGTGCCGAGGTGAAAAATTCTGAATATCCGCCGAGTTCGGCGAGACAGCTGCGTTTGAACATAACCGAACCGTGCCAGAAACAGTTGGACTGTTTCAATTTTTCTCTTATGGTCGTGAAGGCACAAGGGGGGCTGAAGACGGTCAGGTGACTCCCTTCACCATCGATGACGTTTACCGCCGAACCGGTTAGGGCAATGTTGATGTTGGAGGCGAGAAAGTCGACCTGGACCCTCAGTCGGTCGGGCATGGAGGCGTCGTCGGCGTCCTGCCGGGCGATGTAGTCGCCCTTTGCCATTCCCATACCGCGATTCAGGGACTTGGTCAGCCCGACGTTTGCCTGGTGAATGACGATCATGCGCGGGTCATGATAGGTTTCCAGGATTGCCTTGGTCCGGTCCGTGGAGCCATCGTTGATGATGATGAACTCAAAATCAGTGAAGGTCTGATGGAGTATGCTGTCCACCGCCTCGCGGAGAAACTTCTCCCCGTTGTAGACGCCCATTATTACTGATACAAGTGGCTTCATTTGTAATCTTCTTTGATATTATAACTGCACCTGGTTGCCATCTGATATCCGTTTGAATGGGTGGATAAAGGCTATTGAGCTAACTCATCAGTTCTGTCGCTGGTAAAGCAAGCTTTACCATTGTTGAGTACAATGCCATATTTGGGAATGCTTACGATCAGTTCGATATGGCGCGGTAGATACTTCCTCAGTCCCATTTTTTCAATATTCAATGTCATCTCAAAAGCAAGACATGCGTCTTCACGGACAATTTTGAGGTCTTCCCTGAACTTTTGGGCGGTTGCTTTCGCCAGGTGATTGCCATTCATAGTGACTTCAACTTCAACTGGCCTGGCATCACATGTGACGCACGCCCAACCTCTTATTAAATCGAGGTTCAGGGTGTCTACATTTCCCCTTACCTGTTTCTTTTCGTTTAGGTTCGCTTCAGCCAAGCGAGCACATTCGCGGTCCCATTTTTTGTGCCACCCCATTGAGCAGGTATTGTTGAACTGCCAATCGAATTGCACCTGGGGTTCATCGATAAGAATCTCGCCAATGAGGGCAAGGGTGTGGGTGCGGAACCAGGTGGCAAACATGTTGGCTTCGTTTGCCTGTGCTTGTGTTTTGAGGATGCCCATGTGAATGAATGGCTGGTTCAGTTTATAGACGAAACCGCCATCGGGCATTTGGTTCCTCAAGATATTCGGCAGGGCACGCTGCAGTGCCTGTCGGATGTCGTCACGGCGGTAATCCAACTGCTTATACAAATTGACCAGAATGTCAACGGCGTCCACATCCTCACAGGCTCCTCCGCCACCAGAGGGGCTGAACCCACCGTCTTTGTGTTGCAGCGAGAGTACGGTATCAATCAGCTTTTCCTGCGACTTAACCTTCCTTTCTTCATGGTAATAAACAAGAAGCTGATGGTAGCCACCGCACATGGCGACGAACGGTGAGCAATATCCGTTGGTTCCCCAGAGTCCCGTGCCGGGGTCAATTTGGGCGTCGAGCCAGTCGAAGTAGAGATTGAGTGCCTCTGCGGTTTCTTTCTTTCCTTCAAAGTCGCGAAGATAAATAAGAAACTGCCCGATGAAAATCAGATTGTTTCCTTCCAGCCAGGCATCCTTCCAGTCCCTCGCCTCGAGCCAGGCAAGCAACTCGTCCTTGTCGAGAAAGCGATGTGCAAAGTTTAGGGGGTGGGCCGGTCGGCCTCCCAACAGGCTGAGTGCGGGGAGGACGTGAGCTGTCAGATGCATGGTGATATGGTCATAATCATGCTTCTGGCTGGTCAGTTCATCTTTGACAATCTCGGGCCCCAAGTAGAGCCCGGTATTCTTGTCCTGCCAGCTATTGATGTAATTGACCCATGCCGCTTTCTCTTCTGATGACAACTTGGCCAGACGTCCAGTGTAGTGGAAAACCATGGCAGCAAAACAGGAAGTATAAAGCGTGGTTTCTCCACCCCCGCACATGGCATATTCGCCAGGCTTTCCCGTGCTCATGCTCTCAACAAAACTATTCACACCATCAACAATTATTTTGGCCTCTGCCGATTGGGAAACCTCCTTGCTATTCTTGCCGACAAATCTGACTACTTTGCCTTCAGGCCCGTCAAAGGTTTCGAAAAGGACAGTTTCAAAGTTTCTATCCATTAACCCTTTGAATTCCTCAAGCGTCGGCTCATAGAGGTGGTAGGGATTGCCGGAGTGTTTGCCGTCCGTTGTCAGAGGGGTGGTCATGATGATGATACCCCCTGGCTTTAACACCCGTTTAGCTTCAGCTATGAACTTGACGCTTGTTTCCCTTTCAACATGTTCATAACCTTCAAGACAAGTGACCACGTCGAACATCCCCCCGGGAAAGGGTATATTCCTCATGTCTCCAACGCGGTAATCAAAGTTCTCCCTTTTGAAGTTCCGGCTGGCATATTCAATCGCATCCGGCGCGACATCCACACCGTAGACCTTTTTAGCCTTTTTGAGAAGTGCGGTTCCCCAGCCGACTCCGCAGGGAATATCGAGAACGATCTTGCCGTTTATGAAATCCTTGCAGAAAAGATATCTCTTTATCATGTTCTGCCGGTAGACGTTCTTTCTTCCCTGGAACCCGGGGTGTTCTGGATGCGCTCTTTCAGCCATTCAAATCTTCCTCTTCAATAGAGATCTTCCCATCAGCATGGATCATTCCATATGAAAACTGCTTGCCGAAGACGTCGAGTGCTGCGATGCAATTTCTTACATCGATACTCCTGTATTCAAGGTCAGTTTCATGGTCGGCGATTCCTATACTCAGGGTATATCTACCGGGATTTAGCAGCATTTCGCTTTCAAAAGTAATGGCCATTTCGTCGCCGTTTTTTTTCGGCCCGAAGTTCATGCGCTTCTCGTGATAGGAATGGACGCCGAGAAGGTTTACACCTTGCGGATTTCTTATGATCATGCCGAATGCGGGATTAACGACCTCCCCGTAGAATATGACCTTTATCCAGACGAAGAAGGGCTTTCCCGTCTCAAGTGCCAGTGTTTCAACGCCTTCGTGGTCATATATGCGGAAGTTGACGATCTTTGCTGTTCCCAGCCCGAATCGCTGTTCCCCTTCCTGGAGCAGAGCCCTTGTCGGGTCGTCTTTCTTTTTAGTAACAGGGCCCGTTATTTCCTTTGCAGGTTCAGGACGTGCTTTCGCTTGGCGTGCATGCTCGCGTTCCCGTTGCATTGTGTAATAGGCAAAAGTTACATCTCTTGCGCTGCCGTTTGCTATTATTTTGCCGCCGTCAATAAAGAGCGCGTTATCACAAAGGGTCTTGACGGTGTTCATGTTATGCGTGACAAAAAGCGTGGTCACGCCACCAGCCATTAAAGACTGTATCTTCTCAAAGCATTTGGTCTGGAACATGATGTCGCCGACGGAGAGAGCTTCATCGACAATCAGAATCTCTGGCTCAACGTGCACTGCCACTGCAAATGCGAGCCTGACGAACATCCCGCTCGAATAGATCTTAACGGGCTGATGGACGAAGTCACCGATGTCGGCGAAGCTCAGTATGTCGTCAATCTTTGCGTCCATCTCTTCTCTGGTGAACCCCATGATGGTGCCGTTGAAATAGACGTTTTCGAGGCCGCTGATTTCCGGATTGAATCCTGCCCCCAGTTCCAGCAGTGCCGATATTTTGCCCCGGATCTGAACCCGCCCGGTAGTTGGCGTAAGGACACCAGTAATGACCTTGAGAAGCGTCGATTTCCCCGCGCCGTTCATGCCAATGATCCCGGTGGTTTCTCCCTTGTGCACTTCAAAGCTCACACCGTTCAGCGCATAAAAATCACGATGGTATTTTTTCCGAAACGGATTGAGCGCTTCCTTCAACCGGTCGGCCGGGGAGTCGTAGAGTTTGTAGACCTTGGTGAGGTCTTGTACTGAGATCGCTATTTCTTCGGACATGGGAAACCTTCAATACCGCTGCGAAAGGTTAAAGTTGAGGTGGAAGCTGAAGTCTTGTAAGGCTCGAACTGCGAAAGGTGGAGTACCCGCTTTTGACGGTTCCACACTCCACGTTTTTATAGTACGTCAGCAAAATGCGGCCGAAGTCTCCTGAAGATCACAGCTCCAACTACCAGCGTCAAGGCGGTAAACATCCAGAATACGAGGGTAGTGCCCCAGTGCTCCCAGAACCAGACCTTGAAGATGAAACTGTCCCGATACCCCTGGACAATGTAGAAAACGGGGTTGAACTTCAACAGGAAGTGGTAGGAAGGGGGCAGGATTTTCAAGTCCCAGAAAATCGGGGTCAGGTAGAACCCCATCTGAAGGATGATAGCAACTAAGGGGCGCAGGTCGCGAAAGAAGATCACCACGGATGAGGTGATCCATGTCAGACCGGTTAGAAGAACAATGGCGCAGAACAAATAGTAGAAAACCTGTATGACATAGATGTCGAGGCTGAATCCGTAACAGAGGAACATTGCAAAGATGAGACATATGAAGAAGCTGTGGACGATGAGAGCGGAGAGGATCTTGACGATGGGAAGGATGCCGATGCTGAAGGCCACCTTCTTAACGACAAAGGCGTTCGCGATTATTGAATTGGTGCCGTTGGTGACGCAGTCGCTGAAGAAGAACCAGGGAAACATGCCGCATACCAGCCAAAGGATGTAGGGGTGGTCAGCGACCGGCATTGAATTGTAACCGATCTGGAAGACGAACCAGAAGATCACGGTTAGAGCTAAAGGTACGAGGAAGGCCCAAATAATTCCTAGGTAGGAACCTAGAAACCCCGACTTGAAGTCCCTTTTGGTGAGTTCAAAGATGACGTTCCTCCGGGACAGGAGTTCGCTCAGGAAATCCCGGAGCATACTGATACTCTTCATCTGTTGACAATCCTCCTGCTGTCGGATGGTCGCCGTGGTAGACGAACTCTCCGAAAGGGTGTCCCTGCACTCTGTTTGTACATTGAGCGGTGCTCACATGACCCTGCACAGTAAACCAATTTGCAATTTAAATCAGCTTAAAAGATGCTAACTACTTGGTGGTGGGAATGCCAAACGCGTGCGATTAGTGAAGTACCTGGTGAGCGGTGGAAGGTGAGTCGATGCGCCAAACCACTTTGTGCACAAAAAGGTGGCTGGTCAGGTACCCAGGCACATCTACTCGGGTGTAACAAAAAAGAAGGGGCGGTCTTCTCGACCGCCCCTATAACATTCGAACTTGGTTCACCCTCTGCAATTCATCATTCGCGCGCCGGATCGGTTCCGGGTGCGGACTTCAGTGCTACCACACCGGCTTCCAGTTGAGCGTTCCTGCTGTCTTTGCACAGACCTCTACCTGGTCATCCGTGGCCCCCTGAGTTACCCAGATGGTGCCGCGAGTTGTGGTGTCGCAAGCGGGTTTTGCCGTGACGGTGTTGATGCGGACCCCCCCATTAACCTCCAATTTCTGGGTGGGAGTTGCGGTGCCTATTCCAAGATTCCCTCCAGACGACATTCTCATAGCTTCAAACTTGACGCCATTCTTTCTCGGGAATACTACAAGAGCTCCGCTGTTATCTGCTCCGTCACGAACTGCACCCATTGTCAAAATCGCATTCTCTGCTCCGACATTGCCCTGGATTGAGAAGGCAAATTCTGGTCCGAAGCCGTCTGCCGGTGTATATATAGTTTTTGCAACAAAATTTGCCACTGCTGAAGCGCCAGTTGTAATGTTGTTAAGCCTTACGCCTTTAATAACCGGGTAGGTAGCTTTGGTTGCCTGGAGCAAACCATCATTTTGCATGATTATCTTGTCTGTCCCCGTTGAATCTTTAACAGCAAATTTCACTGTGCCTACAGCTTCAGTAAGCCCTTGCTGAATGGTCAGTGCCGTGCCGTCAGTCTGTGTCGCTATTTTGGCAATAATCTGCGCTTGTGTATCCGGAGATCCTTGCAGGCCTTGAGGACCTTGAGGACCTTGAGGACCTTGTATCCCCTGCTGGCCGGTTGCGCCGGTGGGGCCAGCCGGGCCCTGTGCTCCTGCTGCGCCTTCGAGGCCCTGAACCCCCTTGAGGGCGAGAAGCTGCCAAACGGTGCCGGTGCCGGGGACGTCGCTCTCGGCGGCGTCGGTTGCTGCGATGTAGGAGCTGCCGTCGTACTGTACGGAATCGCCGGTGCTGTAAGCTCCGGCTACCCACTCGCCTTTCCAGTTCATCCCCTTCTTGCCTTCCGGTCCCTGTGCGCCTTCAACACCGGCAACACCCTGCGGACCCTGCGGACCCTGCGGACCTGTGAGGCCGGTTGCGCCTTGGGGACCTGTTGCACCGGCAGCACCTGCGTCTCCGGTGTCACCTTTGACGCCTTGAACGCCCTGCGTACCCTGTGGGCCGGTCAGGCCTATGGGACCCTGGGGACCTTCCGGACCTGTGAGGCCGGTGGCACCTTGGGGACCTGTTGCACCGGCAGCACCTGCGTCTCCGGTGTCACCTTTGACGCCTTGAACGCCCTGCGTACCCTGTGGGCCGGTCAGGCCGATGGGACCCTGGGGACCTTCCGGACCTGTGAGGCCGGTGGCACCTTGGGGACCTGCTGCACCGACAGCACCTGTGTCGCCGGTGTCACCTTTGACACCTTGAACGCCCTGCGTACCCTGGGGGCCGGTCAGGCCGATGGGGCCCTGGGGACCTTCCGGACCTGTGAGACCGGTGGCACCTTGAGGACCTGCTGCACCGACAGCACCTGCGTCTCCGGTGTCACCTTTGACGCCTTGAACGCCCTGCGTACCCTGTGGGCCGGTCAGGCCGATGGGGCCCTGGGGGCCTGTTGCACCGGCAGCACCTGTGTCGCCGGTGTCACCTTTGACGCCTTGAACGCCCTGCGTACCCTGGGGGCCGGTCAGGCCGATGGGGCCTTGGGGACCTGTTGCGCCGGCAGCACCTGTGTCTCCGGCGTCACCTTTGACGCCTTGAACGCCCTGCGTACCCTGGGGGCCGGTCAGGCCGATGGGGCCTTGGGGACCTGTTGCGCCGGCAGCACCTGTGTCTCCGGTGTCACCTTTCACGCCTTGAACGCCCTGCGTACCCTGGGGGCCAGTCAGGCCTATGGGGCCCTGGGGACCTTCCGGACCTGTGAGGCCGGTGGCACCTTGAGGGCCTGTTGCGCCGACAGCACCTGTGTCGCCGGTGTCACCTTTGACACCTTGAACGCCCTGCGTACCCTGGGGGCCGGTCAGGCCTATGGGGCCCTGGGGACCTTCCGGACCTGTGAGACCGGTGGCACCTTGAGGACCTGCTGCGCCGGCAGCACCTGTGTCGCCGGTGTCACCTTTCACGCCTTGGATGCCCTGGGGACCTTCGGGACCCTGGGGGCCGGCGGCACCATCAGTCCCCTT
>Ga0209317_1000131_pt1 | contig 99264 bp, 87 predicted proteins | sample RifGroB2_FD_183994 | JGI IMG/M metagenome (GOLD analysis project Ga0209317, IMG submission 183994) | Soil microbial communities from Rifle, Colorado, USA - Groundwater B2 (SPAdes) (version 2) | ecosystem: Environmental > Terrestrial > Soil > Unclassified | place: Rifle, Colorado | collected... | reverse complement strand
ATAAATAGACTTTTGTGCGTTTAGATTAGCCATTTTTTTAACGCTAACCCAACAATTAATCATAAAGATAACAAATTGTATTCAATTCGCCAAATAATTCACCATTGTTTTAAAAGCGATTTCCCTGATTCCTTGGGGTGACAAAATTCCCTTTTTAGTGTTTCTTCGTGATTTCATGCCTTGATAGCGAACAAAAAACTTGACACAAAGAAGAACAATATCCAGAACCTTTCATTGAGGGAATTTTATCGTAAATCCTTCAGGAAGCTAAAGACTGTGTTTTGGCAGAGATTTCTCTAATCAAAATATTTGGATGAATTTTGCGAATGTTATCTCAGAATTTAGATTAAAGTTGCGATTTGGCTTATTTTAAATCTTTTGAAAGTGACCTTTTGGGAGAAACCAGGAACTTCTTACCTTTCATCAATAATTTTTACATTTACAGCATCAAATTTCACAGCCATGATTCAGGAAATACAAATTTACAACACACTTACCCGAAAGAAAGAAGTTTTTGAACCGCTGGTTCCAGGCAAAGTTGGATTGTATGTTTGCGGGCCAACCGTTTACGGCCCTCCTCATCTTGGACATGCGCGTTCGGCCATTACCTTCGATCTGATTTTTCGTTTCCTGAAGCAGATTGGCTACAAAGTGCGCTACGTACGCAACATCACCGATGTTGGCCATCTGGTTGCCGATTCCGACGATGGCGAGGATAAAATCGAAGTGCAAGCCAAACTCGATGAATTGGAACCCATGGAAGTGGTTCAAAAATATACCAACCTTTTCCACCAGGCGATGGAGATGTTAAATGTTCAACCTCCAAGCATCGAACCCCGCGCTTCGGGCCATATCATTGAGCAGATTGAAGAAGTTAAGAAAATCCTGAACTCCGGATATGCATACGAAAGTAACGGTTCGGTGTATTTTGACGTGGAGAAATTTGCCAGCGAAAATGAATATGGAAAACTGTCGGGCCGCAAGATTGAAGACCAGATCAGTTATACACGGACTTTAGATGGTCAGGATGAAAAACGTTCGGCGCTTGATTTTGCCCTCTGGAAAAAAGCTTCGCCTGAACACCTCATGCGCTGGCCTTCGCCCTGGAGCGAAGGGTTCCCCGGTTGGCACCTGGAGTGTACAGCCATGAGCTGCAAATATCTGGGCGAAACATTTGATATTCACGGCGGAGGAATGGATCTGACTTTTCCGCACCACGAAGCGGAAATGGCACAGGCACAGGCAGCTCACGGAAAACAGGCAGTCCGGTACTGGATGCACAACAACATGATCACCCTGAACGGACAGAAAATGGGCAAATCGCTCGGAAATGCCATTTCACTCGAAGAGTTATTCTCCGGGAACCACCCCCTTCTCGAAAAAGCATATTCCCCAATGACGATCCGTTTTTTCATGTTTCAGGCTCATTACCGAAGCACGCTCGATTTCTCGAACGAAGCGCTTCAGGCTTCAGAAAAAGGGTTGGAACGATTGATGAAAGCTACTGCCAGAATTGAATCGTTACCCGTTTCTGAAAATTCTTCGGTAAATATTGCTGAACTGTCGGCCAACTGTTTTACTGCCATGGCCGATGATATGAACAGCCCTATTGCCATTGCATACCTGTTCGAAGGTGTAAAAATCATCAATTCGGTGGCCGACGGAAATAGCAGCATCACTTTAGAAGATCGCATTCAGTTAAACTCACTTTTTCACTCTTTTGTATTTGATATTTTAGGATTGAAATCTGAAGATCAGGCCGGTTCAGGAAGCAGTGTGGTACTGAATGAAGTGGTTGCATTACTCATGAAACTCCGGGCTGAAGCCAAAGCCAGTAAAGACTGGGCAACTTCGGACAAAATCCGCAACGAACTGTCTGCAATTGGCTTCGATATCAAAGATGGTAAAGAGGGTGTGAGTTGGGAGTTAAAGAAGTAGGCAGTGATCAGTCGCAGTAATCAGTGGTAAAAAACGTATAATACTTCTGAAAATGAAAACATCAATTTTTATTCTGGTTCTGATGATCCTTGTTCAGATCACAGCTTCTGCTAAAAACTTCAATGTCGTAGATTTTGGCGCAAAAGTGGACGGAAAAACAGTCAATACCCTGGCCATACAATCTGCAATCGATGCGTGTCATAAGTCAGGCGGAGGTGCAGTGGAAGTACCGGCAGGCACATTTATGACCGGAACGATCAGTCTCAAATCCAACGTCATTTTATTTTTACAACCGGGATCGTTAATCAAAGGAACAGCCAATTTAAAGGACTACAACTACCAGAATCGCCGGGTTGGCCTCATTTATACTGAAAATGCCGAAAATGTTTCCATTTCAGGATTTGGTACCATTGATGGAAACGGTGATGCCTTTATGAAACTGGACGAGTTCAAAGTAATCTCCAAAGATGGGAAACAGTTTTCGCGGCAAAAAGATCAGTTCAGGGTCATTCCGGGAGTTCTTTCTGACGGGCCGGTTGTTCCGACGGAAAGACCTTTTCAGATGATCATTTTCTCCAATTGTAAAAATGTCACCATCAGGGATGTGACCATTTCCAATTCGCCTTTCTGGACCATCCATCTGGCCGATGTGAACGGCGGGGTGATATCAGGAGTGAAGATAAACAACAGCCTTTTGATCCCCAACAACGACGGCATTGACCTGACCAGTTGCAGCAACATCAATGTTTCTGATTGCAACATCAGCGGAGGCGACGATGGGTTTGCCATTACAGGATATGCGCATCATTTCGATCTTCCGGGGTACAAAAACCTCGTCCACGATTCTGAAAATATCAATGTCAGCAATTGCAACATTGTTTCCCGCTCATCTGGAATCCGAATCGGAGGCTGGGACCAGAATCACATGAGGAACTATAATTTCAGCAACATCAATATTACCAATTCGAACAGGGGAATTGTATTGACCGTGCGCGACAGCGGGATGATTGAAAATATGAATTTCAACAATATTGTGATTGAAACCCGGCTTCATACCGGCGACTGGTGGGGTAACGGCGAGCCCATTCAAATTGCGGTTCTTCGCGGAACTCCTGAAGTAAAACTTGGGGTGATCCGGAATATTTTTTTTAGCAATATCATTGCCCTAAGCGAGGCTGGCATCGTTGTATTTTCGAGCGAAGAGTCGGAAATTGTGAACCTGCAGTTCCATGATGTTTTTTTGAAGATCAGAAACAGTCCATTCAACGATTATTCGGGAGGCAATTTCGACCTCAGGCCAGTTTCCGATCCTCATTATTCACTGTTTAAACACGACATTCCCGGGCTTTTTGCCAAAGGGGTCAGACAATTATCTATCCGGAATTTCAGGCTGGAATGGGATGGGCAAGAACAGGATTTCTTTACCCGTGGAATTGAGGTGGCGGATTTTGATGAGCTTGAAATCAATGATTTTCATGGCGCTTCGGCTCCGGCAAATCAAAAACTGCCTGCTGTAAAGCTGTCGGACGGAAAAAATTGGACAACTAATCTTTCGCCTGAAAAGATTGCTATTTTTGCTACACCAAACTATAAAAAATAACCTTTGACAAATCATTCAGGCCAAACCACCAATCAGGCAATCCATTCAGTAAAGAAAAAAGTACCGGCAAAATATATCCTCACGATGCTGGCGCTGCTTTTTGTGGTTTCACTGATGACCATTCTCAACCATTACAAGCTGGTTTCAATCAATCAAACGGTACTGATCATTTCCCGATGGTCCTTTCTGGCAGTTCTTGTTGGTTATGCAGTTCAGAAACGATCGCTTACCACCTGGATTTTAATAAGTATGATCATCGGGGCTGAGTTTGGGCACGATTTTCCTTCCGTTTCGATCAATTTGAATGTGATCAGCCAGATTTTTCTGCGCCTGATCAAAACCATTATTGCCCCACTCCTTTTTGCCACCATTGTCGTCGGAATAGCTGGTCATTCCAATCTGAAACAAGTTGGCCGCATGGGATGGAAATCGCTTGTCTATTTTGAAATCGTTTCGACCATTGCACTTTTTATTGGCCTTATCGCCATCAACATCAGCAAGGCCGGTATGGGTGTAGTTATTCCAAAAACTATGGCGCATACCGATATACCAGCAGTCACCGCATTAAAGGGGACTGAAATTATCCTGCATATCTTTCCTGACAACATCGCGAAAGCTATTTACGAGGGCCAGGTTTTACAGATAGTCATTTTCAGCATCCTGTTTGGTATTGCAGTTGCCATGCTCAAAGACAAATTCAAACGGCCAATGATTGTTTTTACGGAGGCTTTGTCGGAAACCATGTTTAAGTTTACTTCCATTGTCATGTATTTTGCACCTTTCGCCGTGTTTGCAGCTATTGCATTCAGCATCGGGCAAATGGGGCTCGACATTTTTGTGAACCTTATTAAGTTGCTTGCAACCTTGTATGTTTCGCTAATCATCTTTCTGGTTGGCGTATTACTTCCTATTGCACTCCTGTTCCGAATCCCGGTACGTAAATTTATTACCGCTATTTCCGAACCTGTTGCAATTGCTTTTGCAACCACCAGTTCCGAATCGGCTTTGCCTGTTGCCATGGAACGGATGGAAGAATTTGGTGTTCCGCGCAAAATTGTGGCTTTTGTTATGCCTACCGGGTATAGCTTTAACCTCGACGGAACAACCCTCTACCTTTCGCTGGCCACCATTTTTATTGCCCAGATTAGTGGCATTCACCTTTCGTTCGACAAGCAACTTCTCATCGTATTTACCCTGATGCTGACAAGTAAAGGAGTTGCCGGCGTTCCGAGGGCTTCACTGGTAATTTTACTTGCAACGGCTTCCACTTTCGGACTGCCAATCTGGCCAATCTACATCATTCTTGGCATTGATGAATTAATGGACATGGCCCGCACTTCGGTCAATGTAATAGGCAATTGCCTGGCAACTGTCGTTATTGCACGCTGGGAGAATGAATATCCGGCTAAAGATGATAAGATTTGAATAACCAATTATAAAACAAATACAAAATGGCAACAAACAGACGTGATTTTCTCCGGAATACCATACTGGGAACCGGAATGCTGGCAACAGGAATTGCCAGTCATGCAAGTTCCACCAATTTGGAAGCAACCGCTGAACGAAAAGGTAAACATCCGAAGCAACAGTTTAACATGAGCGGCTATGCAGCGCCAAAACTGGACAAAGTACGAATTGGTTTCATTGGACTTGGCCAGCGGGGACCGGGAGCAGTTGAACGAATGTCGTTTATTGAAGGTGTGGAAATTGTTGGTCTTTGCGACCAGTACGACGACCGCGTAGAAGAGTGTCAGAAGGCGCTGGAGAAGAAAGGATTGCCTAGAGCAAAATCGTATTCCGGGTCAAAGGAAGCATGGAAACAGATGTGCGAAAACCCGGACATTGATCTGATTTACATCACCACTCCCTGGTCGTGGCATACCCCTATGGCAGTTTACGCAATGGAACATGGCAAACATGCGGCAACAGAAGTTCCTGCAGCAGTTACCATCGAAGAATGCTGGCAATTGGTTGAAACTTCGGAACGAACAAGGAAGCATTGCATGATGCTCGGGAATTGTTGCTACGATTTTTTCGAATTGCTGACCCTGAATATGGCACGCCAGGGCTTTTTCGGCGAGATTATTCATGGCGAAGGAGCTTACATTCACGATCTGCGCAGTCATAATTTCGATAAAAATGGTTATGCCGAAATGTGGCGGCTAAAGGAAAACCAGCACCGCAACGGAAACCTCTACCCTACTCATGGCCTGGGCCCGATCTGCCAGGTGATGAATATCAACTGCGGCGATCGGATGGAATATCTGACTTCAACGTCATCCAACGATTTCCTTATGGCGGCAATGGCCAAAGAACTGGCATCAAAAGACAGTTTCTTTAGTGAATTTGCCACCAATGGTTATCGCGGAAATATGAACACCACGACCATTCGTACCGCAAAAGGTCGAACCATCATGATTCAGCACGATGTAACCAGTCCTCGTGTCTATTCAAGACTTCATCTGATAAGTGGTACGAAAGGGATGGCCAGTAAATATCCTGATCCCCGGGTTGCGACCAGCCACGAATGGTTTAATCCTGAAGAAATGAAAGATCTGGAAGAAAAATACACTCCTGAAATTGTAAAACGGATTGGCGAAATGGCCAAGAAAGTAGGTGGTCACGGTGGCATGGATTTTATGATGGACTGGCGCCTGATTGACTGCCTGCGTAACGGACTGCCACTCGATCAGAATGTGTACGATGCTGCCCTATGGAGTTCAATTGCCCCGCTCAGCGAAAAATCGGTGGCCAACCGCTCCAACTCGGTTGATGTACCCGACTTCACCAATGGCTCCTGGAAAACCAATGCCCCTGTTGAACTGACTTTGAAAGGCGGTGGAACAACGGGTGTGAAAGCATTAAAAAAAATAGTAGATTCAGACAAACAACTGGGGATATAAGGATTTCAAAAAAAAGGTGGCCTGTAAATCATACAGCCACCTTTTTTATTTTATTTTGGGGATGTACTGAAAAATGGTTTATTTTTCGGCAATATGGAATGCCATCAGCGAATTACCATGCCTCAGGTAAAGCCTGCGATCATGAATTACAGGATGGGCCCAATGTTCACCGGTACCAAAAGAAACATCAAATTTGCCCTTTATCGTAAATCCATCAGGATTCATATCAACCAATCCTAACTGGCCTTTTTCGCTGTAGCAATAGAACATGCCATCAGCATACAGGATTACACCTCCACCAAAATCACCTGAAATCAATTTTTCCTGTCCGGTTGTCGAATTCAGTGAATACCAATTATTTTTTTTATACGCCGATCCGTAGATCGTTCCATCCTTTATGATAATCCCTCCCATCAGATTCTGATACTTCTCATTTCGCCATGCCTGTTCAGCATGTTTCCCATCAGCAGATAATTTCAGGGCCAGTATCCCGCTGTTCTTATCACCATAAGCGCTCGAACAATATATCATTCCATTCGCATAAACCGGAGTATTCGCATGTATCTTATTTGTCTGTTGCTGTTCGACCCTCCAATATAATTCACCGGTTTCGGCATCAATCCCGATAACTGACGTGGCGGTCATGGTAACAATTAACCGGGTTTTGTCATGGTTTACAAGTACCGGGGAACAATAAGCGGCAGGCTCTCCAAATCCTTTACTAGTCCAGATTGTTTCACCGGTAAACCGGTTCAATGCCACCACGTTATTATCTTTTCCACCCGGGGTGCAGATTATCCGGTTGCCATCAATCAGCAACGATTCGGCCATGCCCCATTGTATATTTCCGGCGTCGAATTTTTTCAGCAGGTCAACCGACCATTTTATATCTCCTGAATTGGCCTCGAAACAATAAACCACTCCCTGTCCGCTTTCAAGGTAAACCAATTGGTCAACCACCGTTGGAGTTGACCGCGGTCCTGTATAATTTGTTTTCCACTCCAATCCATATTCTTTTTTCCACAAAAGGGTTCCTTTCAAATCAAAGGAATATAGGATACCGGTTGTATCAGGCATTCCTGTGATAAATATTTTTCCATCGCCAATGCCCACACTGCTGTGCCCGGCGCCAAGCCCATCGTATGACCATAACATCGAAGGGCCGCCGTCAGGCCACTCTTTTAACAATCCCTTTTCAGGATAAATACCATCGCGGCCGGGCCCTCGCCACTGAGAAAATTCGGGACTCTTTGAAAAGGAAAAGAAGAAAATCACACCGAAAAATAGCAATAGCTTATTTTTTATCATGAAACTTTAATTAAAAAATTTACCTGCGCAAAATAATAAAAAGTTTGATATTTATTAGGTGACTATCTATAAATAGTCCAGTCAGTTAACAAAGAACAACAAAAAAAAGCGTAGTTTTTTCACAAAAAAAAGGTGGTCTGTATCGTCTTACAGCCACCATAAAAATTTATTTTTTCACTTAATTGAGCGTTGCCTAAACAAAACAAATTCTTTTCTATTTTGCACTTCTGACCGATCCGGAACCGGCGATGGATTGGTCAATCATAGGCTTGCCTTTGTAAGTTACATTTCCGGAGCCGGCTAAACGAACGTACAGATTTTTATTGGCTTCAACGCCCACATTTCCGGAACCTGCAATTTTAACTGTAACATCATCGGAACTAAAATCAAGTCCTTTGAAATTTCCGCTGCCCGAAATGTTGACACTCAAATCCTGGGCTGTAGTTTTTCCGGCAACGATAATATCGCCAGAGCCTGAGATAACCGATTTAACACGCTCAGCCGAAAGTTCTGAAAGTTTGATGTTTCCGCTCCCGCTTACAGCCATATCAAGGGTTTTGGTTTTAATTTCATCTTCGGCAATAATATCGCCTGAACCCGAAACTCCCAATCCGTTAATTTCAGGAGTGGTAATGTAAATGGTTATTTCACCAGGTTGAAATGTTCTCCAGAAATAGTCTTTGTTTGGGAAACGGATGATCAGTTTTCCGTCTTTAACTTCAGTAATAATTTCATCCAGTGTTGATGGTTTGGCAACAATTTCGAGGTTTTGCTTTGCACCTTGCTCCAAATGCACATTGGCCGAAATACGGAGAGAAATTTCAGTAAACGGATCAACTTTACGGGTTTGTTCATCGGCCTTAGCCTGTAGGACTGAAAGGAAAGATACGAATAAAAGAAATGCTGTTGCTAGTTTTGTTTTCATAGTACTTACTATTAACGGATTATTTTTTACAAACATATAAACGTTTTTATAGACGGCAAATTATTGGGGAAGTTGCAAAACGGGATAAATTAATTTTGGAAAAAACAGATTAAGCAACGAAACCGAATACGAATTTGATAATCAAAAGAACCCGTATTTCCCGTTCAACAAGCTCATTTTCCCCGGACGGAACACTAATCAGAACAACATTACAAAAGAGACTTATACACTTTATGGTGAAATTCCAATGGATATAGAATGGCTGGAAATCACGACTCACACGTATGAATATAACGACCTGGACTATCCAATTAAAGTTGACGGCGAAACGGTTTATGAATATGAATGACCGTACCATTCAGAACAAACCCTAATGCTTATGATTGCTGAAGAAGATTGGCAATCCTCACCAGCCGATGTAATCTTTTAGTCAGGGTTTCACTCCTAAGTGAAGCCCTGACTTGTTTAACCCGTCTTTCACCGACAAAAACTAACCATTCATAGATTTTTTTTGTTTCAGTTTGTACACAAGTCATTTTCTTTGTTGCGCCATAAAAAAACAATTTAATCGGGATTGGAGAGTAATTTGCGAAAGCGAAAAGCAACCTATTCAGAAAAATCCAATCTATAAGTCAAACTCTATCCTGACAGGTTTTGAAAATGCGTCAGGATTCATGAATATAGTGTTCAGAAAACAGAAAACAATGAAACAGTTCAGTATTATCCTACTCCTTTTTATTCTTTCGGTTCCCGGATTTTCTGCCATGGTTACCCTGAGCGGCTACCTGAAAGATAAAGCCAACGGCGAAGCCCTGATTGGCGCCACGATTTACATTCCGCAGCTTAAAACCGGGGTCATCACCAATCCCTATGGATTTTATTCCATTTCGGTGCCGGAAGGAAGTTATTCGGTTACCTTTTCGTACATCGGATTTCAAACCCAAACTCCCTTGATTAACCTGAATGCAAGCAAACAACTGAACGTGTTGCTTGAAGAGGATACCAAACAGCTTGACGAAGTGGTGATTACCGGCGTAAAGAAAAACCGGAACGTGGAAAGTCTCCAGATGAGTATGGAAAAAGTCCAGGTGAAAATGATCAGAAAGCTTCCTTCGTTTATGGGCGAAGTTGATATCATCAAAAGTATCACACTGTTGCCCGGAATTCAGAATGGTGGCGAAGGAAGTTCGGGTTTGTATGTACGCGGCGGCGGTCCCGACGAAAACCTGATGATCCTGGATGAAGCGCCGGTTTACAACGCCTCGCATTTGCTGGGTTTCTTTTCTGTGTTTAATTCGGATGCGATCAAAGATGTTGAGGTTTTTAAAGGTGGAATCCCGGCTGAATATGGCGGAAAAGCCTCGTCGGTGATTGACATCCGCATGAAGGATGGGAACTCGCAGCAATTGGGAATGAGTGGAGGTATCGGCAATATTTCGAGCCGCCTGACCGTTGAAGGGCCCATCATCAAAGATAAATGGAGCTTCATTGTATCTGGCCGTCGTACCTATGCCGATGTGTTGGGAAAAGCCATTGGAATTGAAGAACTTCAGGATAACCAACTGTATTTTTACGACCTGAACCTGAAAACAAATGTGGAAATCAACGATAAAAACCGGATATACCTTTCGGCTTACACCGGAGATGATTATTTCAAAGCTGGAGAATCAATTTACATGCGCTGGGGAAACCTGACTTCCACGGCCCGCTGGAACCACCTTTTCAGTAACAAATTATTCTCGAATACTTCACTTATTTTCTCGAGGTACAACTATAATTTGGGCGTTCCGGAATCAGCAGCCGACCAGTTCGACTGGACTTCGCAGATTTCGGACTACAATTTCAAGGAAGATTTTTCGTGGTACCTGAATTCGAATAATAAACTGACACTTGGGTTCAACCTGATTTATCATCATTTTGAACCGGGAGCGGTTGATGCCAACGAAGGTTCGTATTTTTCGGACCTGAAACTGACCAATTATAACGCGGTTGACAACTCGTTGTATGTATCGAACGAACAAACCATTGGCCCGAAACTGACACTGAGATATGGTTTACGCTACTCGTATTTTCAGCAAATCGGGAAAGGAAAAGTGAGGGAATATCAAAACCCCGGTCAGCCCAATGAAGACGAAGTTACTGATATCAAAGAATACGGCTCTGGCGAACTGATTCCACCGCCTTACCACAATCTGGAACCCCGACTGGCAGTGAAATACATGCTGACTCCGGAAAGTTCAATCAAAGCTTCGTACAACCGGATGGCGCAAAACCTTCATTTGATTTCGAACACGAATTCACCCACTCCGCTCGACATCTGGTTGCCCAGCAACAGTTACATCAAACCACTGATTGCCAATCAGCTTGGATTGGGTTATTTCAGGAATTTCAATGACAACATGTTCGAAACTTCAGCCGAGGTTTATTACAAAAAAATGAACAATGTGATTGACTACATTGACGGGGCAGAATTGTTCCTTAACGAAGACCTCGAAACGGAATTACTGAGGGGAAAAGGTTACGCATATGGACTTGAACTGTATGCCAAAAAGCAGGAAGGCCGCCTGACGGGTTGGTTAAGTTACACCCTTTCGAAATCAATGCGCGAGATTCCGGGCATCAACAGCAACAAAGCATATCCTTCAAGTTACGACCGCACGCACAACGTTTCGCTGGTTGCCAATTACGAACTGGCCAAACGCTTGAATTTATCCTCAACCTGGGTGTTTTCGACCGGAAACCCAACTTCGTACCCCATTGCCAAATACGATGTGCAGGGAAATACAATCTATTATTACGCCGACCGGAACAGTAACCGCATTCCTGATTATCACCGGTTAGACCTTTCGCTCACCTACGATTTTAAAAAGAACGACCGGCGCAAGTTTAAACAGTCGCTGAACTTCTCCATTTACAACGTTTATGCCCGAAGAAATGCCTATTCTGTGACTTTCCGCCAGAACGAGGATAATCCGAACGTTTCTGAAGCCACCCGTTTATCCATTATTGGAAGTGTGATTCCATCAATTACCTACAATTTTAACTTTTAATTTTCTCCAGTCATGAAAAACAATATTATCAAAAGCGGATGCAATGGACTAAAAGCGACTGGCGGCTGGCGGCTGGCACCTGGCAAAATGGCTTCGGACTTCGGTCTCCGGTCTTCGGTCTCCAATCTTCGGTCTTCGGACTTCGGTCTTCTGACTTTTGCTGTCTTACTGATTTCTACCATCCTTCTCAGTTCGTGCGAAGATGTGATTGAAGTGAAACTGAACGACGAAAACCTGAATTTATTTGGCGTTGAAGCCGGCATTACAACACAGGACGAGCCGACAGTGTTCCTTTACAAAACACTAAAGGTAAATCAGGATGAAGCCTATCCGGGAGTGAGCGGGGCAGTAGTAATCCTTTCAGACAATGCTGCTCCTGCAAATTCAATTTCATTGGTTGAAGATCAGCAGAAAAAAGGTATGTACCGGATTCCCCACAATAAAAGCTTCAAAGGTGTTGCTGGTCGCGAATACACTTTAACGATACAATCGCAAGGTGTAACTTTAACAGCCAAGGACAAACTGACCAAAGTGGAACCGATTGATTCGATCCAGGTATTTCCGTCGATGCGCGGCAACAAGCTTTTCCTTGGTATATTTTCGTATGGCAAAGAACCCAAAGGGCTGGGCAATTATTACAAGTGGGATGTATTTATCAATGATACGCTCGTTCACGATGCCGATCGTTTGGCCATTGCCAGTGACGAATTTGTGGATGGAAATTATATTTCAAAGCTCGAAATTTACACCGATTTCCACGATCCAAAAAAGCCGGAAGACCGAAGAATTAATCTGAAAGATAAAATCTACATTAAACAATCCTCCATTTCAGAATTTGCCTATTATTACTATTTCCAAATGATTAATCAAAGTTCGACTGGTTCGTTATTTAGTGTTCCTTCGGCCAATATTAAAAGCAATTTTATTTCCAGCGACGGGAAACCCGTTCTCGGATTATTTGTCGCCCGCGATGTTTCGGTTTCGAATACAGTGGTGATTGATCAAGCTATCGAGGATCAGTTAAGGAAACCATAGCCGGTAAGATCTAACGATTATTGCGGATATTCCATTCGACTCCCTTCGACTGCATTTAGGGAGCGTGGCGTTGATGAATATTTGCATGTCGCAGGTTATCATTTCATTACACACTGTGCTTTTATCCGCCAGTGGGCGGATCCTTTAAGGACTCTGATTCGATGAATAAATCTTCGCAAACGTGAAAGGGGCAAGGCCCCAATTTGTAAAAGCATAGTCCGAAAATAAAATGGAGGGCTAAAACGGGAATGAAAATGCGCCTATTGATTAGGAAGTTAACAAAAAGGAAAGCAGTCCCAATTCCCTTTGAGACGGCTTTGCAATAACTATGCGGTTACTGACGGAGTGACTCGAAGGCCCCCGTCACTTGCATTGAAGAATTATCTGATAAGATTACCAAGTTGAATATTATCTTGCAGATAGTACAGTAAAATACAAATAAAGTACGTAATTTTGTACGATATAATGTATAAACACTATGAAAGCTGTTAATTATTCCGAATTAAGGCAACATTTAAAAACAAGCCTTGATGCTGTTTCCGACAATGCCGAATTGCTGGTTGTGCATCGGCCAAAGGGTAAGAGCATTGTAATGATGTCACTTGATGAATACAACGCAACTATTGAAACCCAGTATTTGCTTCAGAGTAAAAACAACAGAGAACGGCTCGAACTGGCTGTTGAAAATATCAGGAGTAAAAGTAACCTGATAAAGAATAACCTTCCTGAAGAATAGATATGGATATTTATTGGGACAAAACTGCCTGGGATGATTATTTATACTGGATTGAAACAGACAAGAAAATCATGCATAAAATCCATTCCCTGATCAGGGAATGTCAACGAACCCCATATACCGGCTCCGGAAATCCAGAACAATTAAAGCAAAATCTAATGGGATTTTGGTCCAGACGAATCAATTCCGAACACCGCTTAGTCTATCGCATTGAAGAAAATGTCTTGTTTATAGCGCAATGCAGATATCATTACTAAACAGAATCGTATTATCTCATTTTTAACACCAAACAAAAAGCCGTCCCAATTCCTTTTGAGACGGCTTTTCAATAACTGTGCAGTTACTGACGGGGTGACTCCAAGTCACCCCGTCAGTCTTTCTATGCAATTATATTCTCATAAAACCTATGGCTTGCTGCATGAAGCTTTCGCCGCCACCATTTTCGGGTTTGATTCAACAGCCGAGATGACTTTCAGGAGTTGTTCGCCTATGCCAATTTTGTAACCTGATGAGAAAAGGTAAACATTTCCGGCTGCATCGCAAAACAGCGCCAGCGGCAGTTTGTCTTTGAGTCCGGAGCCATAAACAGATGAAATGGCATTCAGGATTTGGTCATTCGAATCGATTCCACTTTCCATTTTAGCAGGGAGCTGGTAGGTTTTCAGCACTCCGGCCTGTCCGGCTTTTTCGGCGGGTATCGCAAACACGAACTGTCCGCCCCATTGGTTGAAATGATCAACATACGGGCCCAAATCGTTCAGGATATGTTTCGAAGGTTCTTTATCCGGATCGAGTACCACCAGCACCGAAAACTTGCCGGCAACCAGCGCCGATAACCTCACTACTTTCCCGTCACTTGTTTTTTGCAGGTTCAGAGCATCAAAATTTAGTTTTCCGGAGGGCTTCAACTCTCCTGACTGTTTGCGCAGTTCCACCGGAACGGTTGTCAGCTTGTCTTTTTCGATAGAGAAGAAGGTCATGCTGCTCAATACCGAGCCATCCTGCAAACGGTTACCGGTAATCAAGGCATATAGCCCAACTTCCAGTTCAAGAGGTTTCGCTGTGTTGGTCAGACTTCCACCTTCCGGGAATTCGAGGGTGCGGTAAAAACCGTCTTTCAGGAAGCCAATGGTGTAATGCAGGTAATATTGCGGAGTCACCGGATTGTTCTTTTCGGTCAGTTTGAGCATTCCTTTTTCGGGTTGGCTCACTGCTTCAGTATCAAAACCCGCACGGAACCATTCGCCGTTTTTGTTGTACTCCGGAATTTGGGTTTCGGGGTTCAGACGTGCAGGAATTCCAAAAGTGCGGCATGCAGCCACGAAGAAAATGTCGCGCGAAAGCGGATCAGCCACACGCAGGTTATAAACCCCGATTGGGGAAAGCGGTGCACGCGAATGTTTATTGGCATCGGTATTGATTCGGATGTTTTCGCGTATCCAGTTGGTAAGAACCAAAATGTCGTTGCGGGCAGAAACTGCCATTTCCGGACTAAATGATTTGGCCAGAAAACTGCGCCAGGAACTAAGATTTTCGAGCGCAATGCGCGGAGAAAGAATGTATTTGGTGAAAAGTTCTTTGGAAGGAACCAGCTTTTGTAATACCGATTGTGCTGTTTGCACGAGATGATCGGTCAATATCGATTCTGGCGCATCGCTGTAGTCTTTGTCAGCCAACTGAATGGCCAGTTCAAGCACGGTGCTGCGGTAATTTGAAGCGTTCTTTTCGAGATAGGCAGAAATCTGATCCCAGTTGCCATAACTCAGTTTGATCAAGCGGGCAATAGTATCCGCCGGAAGTTTGGTTTTAGCAGCAAATTCAGCAATCCAGGCAGAATCTTTGAAGGTTTTCATTGTTGCATTCCGGATGGAATCTTCTTTAGCCAAACGGAGGTCGTTGGCTTTTTTTGCTTCCGGAGTTACCGTACTTTCCACTTTTACCGTATGCGGCGGCACCAGATCGAATAACTCTGCGGAATTGGCCGGACTGCTTTGGTTCAAAATTAGTTGGAGTGTATCTTTTTCAGGAACAGAAAGCTTTTGGTAAGCGAATTTCCCGTCTTTGGCTACCCAAATCACGAGGTCGCCCATGCCGGTATTCAGGCTGGTAAAACCTTCAGCATTGGTAAATCCGGTAGCAATCGGGTAATATTCAGCATAGTTATACAACTGAAATTCAACCTTGGCGCTGTCTGCAGGAGTTCCGTCGGCTTTTCGAACCGAAATGGTGATCTGTTTTGTTGTTGCGTAATTCGAGGTGAGGTTCAATTCTGAAAACCTTTCTTCAGGAGTGAGTACTTCGTCGGTTCCAAAATATCTTCCGTAGGCTCTTGTATGAACCAACATAACGCGTTTCGATGGTTCGCTGAACCAACCCATGTTCAAATCAACATCGGGCTCACAGGCGCCGAGATAGTTCCATTTGCCATCGATCCACACTTCCACCCAGGCATGGTTATCGTCGGAATGCGCCCAGCGTGGCGTATAAACCTGACGTGCAGGAATTCCGGCAGTACGCATGGCTGAAACGGTAAAAGTTGATTCTTCGCCACAACGTCCAAAAGTCTTTTTCACGGTACTAAGCGGTGCGCTTGTCCGTGAGTCGGTTCCGCGGTAATTTACTTTTTCGTGACACCAGTGGTTTATTTCGAGTGCAGCATCCTTCATGCTCAATCCTTTGATGCGTTGCGTGATTTCTTCATACATCACTTCGCGGAAATTATCCAGGTTTTCGTTGTTCACACGCAAGGGCAATACAAAATGCAGGAATTCTTCTTCCGGAATATTTTTTCCCCAAGCCATTTCCTGACGGGCTTTCAGGCTGTATTGCACATTTTTTAGGAAAAATTCGGGGGAATAATCGGCCAGATCGCTCAGTGGCATATAGGCATAAACAAACTCCATGGCCTGCTTTTCATCCAGGGAAAGTTTCTTATTAAAAACATCCCAGATCGGAAGGAGACTTTTCGAAGTCAGTTCTTTTTGAACGGATAACATGTTCCGGATATCGGACAACCTTTCTGCATCCTGAATGAGCATCTGCTTTTTGGAACACGAGCATATCGCGAAGGTGATGAAAAAAAAGATGAATAGTTTATTGGTCATGTTCTTAGGTTCTTATCGCTGTCTCTTTAAATGAGAACTATATCAAGAATTGTTTTTGTGGGCTATGGCTATTTTTGGTGCATAGACATATAAAAACTGTTACGCCTGAATTTCAATTCCGGTTTGCCTTACCAATTCAATGATGGGAGAAGTGTCATCAGTGTTAAAGCGTTGAAGGCCAATTGAAATTGGCTCGATGCGTGGGTCAACTTTCGCTGAATACAGCCATGGTTTGGCTAGCACATAATCATCATCGGTATCAAAAATAGATGAAACCAGCATCAAATCAATGTCGCTGTCCTCAGTGGCTTCATTCCGGGCAAAACTTCCGTAGAGAAAAGCTTTGTCAACTTTTATTCCGGCCTGTTTCAGGATTTCAAGGTAAGCCCGTACAATATTTATAACATCAATTTGAGACATCTTTTTAGGGATTTAGTGTACGAATTTACAATTTAAACTACAGACTTCAAATCTCAAATGTTTTAGGTTCGCAAATGTGGCGATTTTTTTAGGTAAAAATTCAGGCTGATAATCGGCCAATCTTTCGGCATCCTGAATGAACATCTGCCTTTTGGATCACGACCCAAAAAGAATGGAAATAAGAATGATTACGCAAATTTGTTTGCCATTAGGCTTGATTTTAGAATGTTACGCATTTTGAAAGTATCAAATTGGAGTTGACTGAATAGCGGAATCGAAAAGACTAAATTTAACGGCCCAACTTATTTCAGCAACTCTTTAAAGGAATACAACTTTTGAGGATTCGCAATGAACATTTTTTCAAAATATCCTTCCAGATTTCGTTTATCAAGCTCCTGCCTGAATTCTTTGAGTAAATAGGTAAGTCCGGGCTTTCCTCCATACGATTTCCAGTAACTGTGCTTAGCCATGTCCATTCCAATCACAATCTGATCAGCAAAATCAGGAAGTAGATGCTCAAGTAGCGTCATGGTCCAGTTTTCATCGGGAGTCTTCCACCGGAAATGACTGTCGTATTCCACGTAAACTCCGGTTTGCATCAGGTCTTTGTGATAGCTGAGGTCTTTGCACTTGTCAACATGCGAAATCACAATGTGATTTGGATCAGCTCCCAGTTTCAGGAATAATTCAACCTGATCAATGGCTAGTTTTCCGCCATTGGTATGGGTGAGAATCGGAACTCCGGTTTCGAGATGAGCATTCACCACTGCCTCAAAAATTTTGCGCTGATGATCGGTAATTTTATCATCTCCTGTTGCAAGTTTAATCATTCCGGCCTTGTGCGGTGTTCGCTTCACAACCGGACTGCAATAATCATATTCATCAACACCTTGCACAATGTCAGCAATGAAAAGTTCTGTCAATTCATTGGCCGAAAGATGAAATCGCCAATGATTGGGTGGGTAATAGATTTCGAGGTGAATACCGGTGGGTGCAATAATGTTGATGTTGGATTTCCGGGAAACTTCAGCCAGTTTAAGAATATTTCTGCCACAGGCAGCAGGCATGGTATCAACCATTGTCCGTCCACCGTTTTCATAGACTTCTCGGAGTTCGGCAGCAATCCGTTCGGTGTCGTTTAATACAAATTCAGGATTAGCCAGAGTTGGAAAACTCTCTTCAATAATAATGTGTTCGTGTGAATACGTCAGCCCCATTTGTTCGGGTTGAATATCGCCCAGTACTGTTCTTACAAATGACATATCAGGGAATATTTCTGATTAATTATTTTTCCATCCGTTTCGGGATGTATCTGCTTCCCGCTCCGGAACTTCCAAAATCTGCCCCAGTTTCAGTATATCATCCCGAAGCATTGCGATGTTGATATTTTTTGCATCACAATCGTTTTTCAACGACTGAATAGCTGCAAGTCCGGCTGCTTGTCCCATACTCATGGTCTGTGCCATCGAACGGCACGAAGCATGTGCATCGTGTGTGGCCGAAAAACAGCGGCCAACCACCCATGTGTTTTTGCTTCCTGCGGGAACGATTGTTCCATAAGGTACTCCGTAAATTCCACTTCCGGGAATATATTCCCAATAGGTTTCATCCTGACCATCTTTGCCTTTGCGGTGATCTTCGATCGGGGCTCCACAAAGCAAAACTGATGTTTCGGGTATTTGTCCTGATAAACATTCTTCTTTGGTTAGCCTGTGTTCGCCATAAACCCGTCGGGTTTCACGAACGCCAATCTGATTGGATAAACCGATGATTTTTGATGCTTCGTATCCCGGAACTTTATCCCTGAAAAACCGCTCGTACTCGAATGACTGCTTTCTTCCTTCAATTTCGGCTTTTGTCAGTTCATCCATTTTCAGGGCGCTCAAATCCGAAACTTTTACGGCAACTGTCGAGATACAACCCGACTGGCACATTTCGTGAGCAGAACCTTCTTTTCGGGGCAATAAATGCGTTTTGTTTTCGAAAGCTTCAGCCATTCGCTCTTTCATCATCTTATTGCCCCCGGCCTTCTCGAATTTCTCCTGATAGACATTGCACATTCTGAAAGTCGTTGTCAAGCTTTGTGCCGGTTCGTTTTCTCCGGCAAGTTCAAAAGGATGTCCGGCCAGGGCGCAGAAATCTGCATCACCGCTGGCATCAATCACCCTTCGGGCAATCACTTTTCTGAAGCCTGATTTATTCCAGAAAATGCAACTGATCCGTTCAGGTTCTTCCTGAATAACATCAACCAGCGAAGTATGCAACAGATAATTAATCCCGGCTTCAGTAATCAACTGATCCCATACCAGTTTCAAACGTTCAGGATTGTAATTAACTCCTGTTCCTGCTCCGTATGTATTTGGGCGCAGAAAAATATCATTGGTTTTATCCAGTTCGTTCACTACTCTATCGGGCAGGCCACCAACAATTTTCCTGGGATTCGTCCCGGGAGTGAAAAATCCATAAAATGTGTCAAGCATTTGCGTGGAAGTGCCGCCCGGAAAGCCATATCTTTCGACCAGCATCACCGAAAATTGGTTTTGTCCCGCTGCTGCAATCGCGGCGATACAACCTGCAGAACCTGCCCCAATGACCAATACATCAGTTTCGGCAAGTAATGGAATTCCTTTCGGATTAAAGATTGTCGTCATTTTTGATTTCAGGAATTCCCACTTTTTCAAACAATTTTGCCAAACGGTGCGCATGTTCATCATAGGCACCTTCGAACAAGCTCACTGCCCGCTCTTCGCCTACCACAATAGCGCTGCTCAATACATTTGGCGCTTGTCCGGCGTCAGTGAGCAGGGCAGCAAGTTCTGCTTTTATGCAATTGATCAACATGATACCCCCAACAGTTGAGCCCGGCGCAACCGGAGTATCCAATCCGGGCACATAAATCATTGCATCACCTGCAGGTGCACCGGTATCAAGAATCAAATCGGAAAAATCTCCAAGTTTCTTTCCGTCGCTCCTTTTGCTGAACGATTTTTCGGAATGCTTCACCGAAATGATGGAAACCACTTTAATTTTATTACGCTGAAAGATTTCAGCCATTTCAATGGGGACCACATTGCATCCGCTTGAAGAAATGATCAGGGCTGTGTCAATTTCCTTCAGATCGAAATTGCGTAAAATACGATCGGCAAATCCACTCACATTCTCAAGAAACATGGCCTGTCGCTGACCGTTCGCCCCAACTACCAGGTTGTGAAAGGTAAGCGAGAGTTCGACTATCGGATTAAAACCTGGAAAAGAACCATAGCGTGGCCACATTTCTTCAACCATAATCCGGCTGTGGCCACTCCCAAAAACATGTACCATTCTACCAGAAAGGATGGTTTCGGCAAACAGTTTTGCAGCCTGCCTGATCTGGTCTTGTTGTGATTTTACCGTTTCAATTATTCCGATACACTTCTCTAAATATGCTTCTGTAATGTTCATGTTTTTAATGTATTATCAATAAATGATACAGCTTGTAAGAACTCGGCTTAATCGCAATGAATTGATTGGGGTTGCGTTAAGTCCCCTCTTGTGAGGGGATTTAGGGGAGGCTATTTCATCTCCCGGGCGAAACAGGCCACTCCAACAGCGCCTGCCAAATCTCCATATTGTGCTTTAACGATCTGCGTTCTGTTTCCGCCGGTCCGCCATTCATAATTGCTCATGAATTTTTCCAATGGATCAAACAAATCACTTCCGGCCTCAGTAATTCCGCCTCCAAGAATGATCATTTCAGGAGAAAGAATATTGGTTAGCGATGCCAGGCCGATGGCAAGTTTCTTTACTGAGCTTAGCCAGACTTCACTTGCAAAAAGATCTCCGCCGCGATGTGCCTGTAAAAGTTCCAGGGTTGAGTTGTACTTCCCTGAACTCCGTTTTAAGATGGTGCAATTGCCTATTGCATCTTCCAGACTTCCCGGAATACCAATCACATCGGGTTCACCCTCACTGTCAATAACCAGATGACCCAGATGCCCGGCTTTGTTAAACGCTCCCTGATAGGGTTTCCCTTCGATGAGAATTGCCCCGCCAACGCCAGTCCCCAAAGTGAGCATGATCACATTTTTTCGGCCTTTCGCGGCGCCAAACCGTGCTTCAGCCATCATCGCCGAAATGGCATCGTTTAATACAAAAGTTTTGGATCCTAAAAAATCGCTCCAGATAAAATTCTCAAGCCCTTGTAAACGACCCGGCATATAAGCAATGGCCGTGTTTTGCGAATTTGGCAAACCTGGCGCTGATATGCCTATGACTGTATTTTGATCCCGTATTTGATCCTGAATTTCCCGAACAGCGTTTAGCACGGCATTCTTCCAGATAGAATCATCGCCATCGTTGGTGGGCTGATAATTCTGGTGAAGTATGTCGCCTGACTGATTGATGGCAACTGCTTTTATCCGGGTACCACCCAAATCAATTCCAATAGTTATTTCTGACATTATTCTATTTGTTTAAGTTGGTTATTAAAACTGGCCTTCGCTAACCGTCCATCCTCCATCAACTGCAACAATCTGACCGGTAGTAAATTTCGACATATCGCTCATGAAATATACGGCGAGTCCATCCAGATCAGAAGGATGACCAATTCTGCCACCGTCGAGCGGCTGTTTGGTTTTGATGAATGACAAAATGGATTCATCTTCGGCAGCGCGCTGTGCCATTGGCGTTTCGACGAGAGCCGGAGCAATTACGTTGACGCGAATGTTGTTTTTGGCATAACTGGCTGCAACTGATTTGCTAAATCCGATGATGGCTGATTTAGCTGCAGCATAGGCATGGGTTGCAAAATACTGCGGAGAAGGTGAAAACCCAAGTACCGATCCCATATTTAAAATCGTTCCTCCGGTTCCCTGTTTTAAAAACTGATTGATGGCCGCCTGATTGGAAAGCATCATGGTGGTAAGATTGAGCTGCAAGGTATAGTTCCAGCCATCTAATGTCAAAGCATGCAAAGGACCATCACCCATTTTACGTCCGCTTCCACCTGCCACATGATAAAGGCCGTCGAAAGTTCCGAATTTACCAATACAATGTTGAATGGCATGTATGGCTGTTGAGGTCTGAACCGCGTCAGCAGAAATCACTTCCACATTCTGATCCAACAGTTTTTTTGCCTCAATCGCACTGTCTTCATTCCTTCCAACAACCACGACATGAGCGCCATTTTCAACAAAGGCTTTGGCAGCCGACAAACCGAGACCTGTTGTGCCTCCAATGATTACTATATTTTTACCAGCTAAATTTTTTCCTGACATCGTTATTTCTTTCCGTTAAATTCCTGAATGGCATCCACCATGGCTACTATATTTTCAACTGGCACGTTTGCCTGAATGTTGTGAACGGTATTAAAAACGAATCCGCCATCAGGAGCAAAAATATCACACAAACGAAGCACTTCTTCGCGCACTTTTTCGGGTGTTGAATACGGTAAGGTCTTTTGCGTGTCGATACCGCCACCCCAAAAAACCAGGTCTTTCCCATAGTTCTTTTTCAGGAGCACCGGATTCATTCCCTTGGCGCTAACCTGCACCGGATTAATGATGTCGAAACCAGCCTCAATAAAATGTGGCATGAACGATTCGACTGCCCCGCAGGAGTGTTTGAAGGTTTTCCAGTTGGTATGCACGTGAATCCAATCATTGATCCGGCGGTAATAAGGCAACCATAAATCGTCGAATTGCTCAGGAGCGCAAAAGGTCGAATCCTGGGTTCCAAAATCAGTTCCGCAGATGTAAACGGCATCAACATTATCGCCTATCACCTGGTGTAACCGGGTAAAATTTTCGACTGCTATTTCAGATTGACGATCAAAAATAGTCCGGATGTATTCGGGGCGAATCAGGATACTCATGTACCATTCGGTGATGTCGCGAATTCCCTTGGGTTTCTTTAATTTGATTCCGGGTATGTGGGCAATGTCGCCCAAGGCAGTTCCTCCGAGTCCGGCAATAACGGCTTTTCCGGTAGCCCGGGCCTTTTGGGTGGTCACTTTCCAGTATTCCAGATCAGCTTCAGAAACCAGACCATATTCCTCCATATTATCTTCCGGATCGAGTTTCTCCTCATCAATGGGTTGCTGCCGGATAATGGCATCGAAAAAGAACCCGGTACTAGGCATCCGGCCTGAAGGAGAATTCGAAAGATCCCCTTCAGGGTAAATCAAAGTATCCCCATTTTCGTCTTTCGTCGTTTGAAAACCTTCGGGGACCAGTACTTTCTGGCTCCATGGGGTTACATATTCCATTAAAGGTTCGTGGTTGTAAAAGCCAAACGAATTATTTTTTCCTTTTGCCCCGACCACGTCAATACCGATAATCTCTATCAGTTCCTGATCCACTTCGCCCAGCATCTGGTAGGGATCGGTCACACGCACCGGTTTATCTTCCAGTCCGTAATATTTCCGGAGATTCTCAATCGCCTGAACATGAATTCCGGTAACGGAAGTTGCCCCAAAATCAACAACCAACCGATCGGGTTGCCGGTGGTTAATGGTCAAATCAAATCTTTCTTTTGAAGTCATTCTTTTCAACTATTTGGGCATGGCCGGTAAACTCCAGCCCTCGCGGTAGCTGTGTTTGATATATCCTGTTGCAGCTTCGAGTGCATTTAACTTGGCATACTTGGTATTAAAATGAGGATGACCATCAATCACCTTGAATTCATCAGAAGTCACAATATTCAGTTCTTCGGTTGGTGAAATGTTGGTAAACTTCATATTCTCAGCATCCCATTTCAGGGTTTTGTTAAGGCTTTGCAGACGGATTGCCAAAACTCCCAGCAGAACCATTTCGTTGAACGGGCCGGAATAACCAAAATGAGAAGTACCTTCCACTCTGTTTTCGGGAGATTCTTTACATGCCCTGATCCAGTCTTGTTCATGAGGTCCGTCCACATAGCCAATTGCTCCGGGAACCCTGCGCAGATATGGGGCAACCACTGGTTTACGTCCTGAAAGCAGACGTGGGTTAAATCCGCCGCATCCGGTGATCAGCGTATCTTTTGAACCCACAAAAATACATCCGCCCAATCCGTCACCCATCAAATTTTCACCTTCAGGTAACAAATCCGGTCTGCGTGGAAGTATTCCGCCATCGTACCAATACACTTTAACGGCAGGCATTTGCTGATTTTTAACCGCGGCACGGGAAGGAAAATCAAATTCTACGGTTTCGGCCTGAGGAGCGCTTTCGGTATTGACCTGAGTTGAACTTCCGGAGACTTTTCCCGGATAACCTAATTTAAGCGACTGGTAAACCGGATCAAGTACGTGGCAGGCCATATCGCCAAAAGCGCCAGTCCCGAAGTCCCACCAGCCTCGCCAGTTCCATGGCGTGTAAATATCATTGAAAGGGCGCATGGGCGCTGTGCCGATAAACAAATCCCAATTCAAAGTATCCGGGGCGGTCATCTGAACCGTTGGTCTTTGCAAACCCTGTGGCCAGATGGGGCGGTCGGTCCAGGCATGAACCTCTTTTACCTCGCCGATTTCGCCGTTCCAAATCCATTCACAAACCTGCCGGACACCGTCACCCGAATTCCCCTGATTACCCATTTGGGTGGCTACTTTATGCTTTGCTGCCAGTTTGGTCAGCAGTCTGGATTCGTAAACCGAGTGAGTCAAAGGCTTCTGGCAATAAACGTGTTTGCCCATTGATAAGGCATTCGCAGCAATAATGGCATGGGTGTGATCGGCTGTTGCAACCATCACGGCATCGAACGAATTACCCATTTCATCAAACATTTTCCGCCAATCCCAATATCGCCTGGCTTTGGGAAATTCCTTAAAACAGGTTTCTGCATATTTCCAGTCCACATCACAAAGTCCCACAATGTTTTCAGAATTCATCCCCACCAGGTTTGGATGTCCCTTACCACCAATACCAATTCCGGCGATATTCAGTTTATCGCTGGGCGCTTTATATCCCAGTCCACTGACTGCCAAATTTGGAACAATCGTAATTCCGGCAGTTGCAAAAGCAGTCCTTTTTAAAAATTCGCGACGTGAATTATTCATATTTAATTTTTTAAAGTTCTTTGATTTTGACATTTCTATACCACACTTTAGTCCCATGGTTTTGCAACGATATGTGCCCTTCGTCGAATTTCCCATAATCGGGGTAATTGGCCCATTTGCCGCTTGCCCGAAGTTTTTTCCATTCATCCGAATATTTTTCATATTCAACGACAACAACGCCATTCAACATTTGTGTTACGTGGTTTCCATCAACAACGAGAAGAACCTGGTTCCATTCTCCCACCGGTTTGTAGGGTTTTGCTTTGGGTGGATACATGGCATAATTGGCTCCGCAAATTTGCCAGTCTTCCAGCTTGTCGGGCCAGTTTTCGTGATCCATGACCTGATATTCAGGACCGGTTTCGTAAGGAAATTTGTATTTGGGATCTTCCTTGATCTGAAAAATAATACCGCTGTTCGCACCTTTAGTTAATTTAAATTCAGCAGTGAATGCAAATTTCTGGTAGGTTTTGTTGGTTATAATATCCTGGCTTTCAGCGCCGCCTTTGGTGGTCATCGTCAAAGCCTGATCTTCGATAACCCAGCTTTCCGGAATACCTTTTATATTATATCCATGCCAGCCGGTAAAATTTTGTCCATCGAACAGCAGTTGCCAGCCATTTTTTGCTTCCTTTTTTGTTAAGGTATTGGCCGGGGCATTCTTGTCTAGTTCGGAATGAAGTGAAAGAGGATCGTTCTTTTTTGTTGGACTGAAGGCAAACAAGAGGACAACAGTCAGTAAAAACAGGATTTTGTTCATTCGGGTTTTCATGATGTGAGTTTTAATTAGTTAGGATTTATGCAATTAATACGTAATGAGTATCAATCGTAAAATTAATAGAAATATCAATATAATTTCGGAATTGATGTCTTTGATCAGTGTACTGCTGAAACTAAATTAAATGGACTATATTTGAAGTGCTCTATACAATTTCAGGTTTAACTAACACAAAAAAAAATGAAAAGAAAAAACATGAAGAAACTGGTTCTTTGGATTTTCTTCATCGCAGTGGTGAATATTTCCAACGCCGGAGTTTTTCCGGATAAAAACAATCTGAAACAAGATAACAAAAGCGAATGGCGGCAGTTGTTCAATGGTAAAGACCTCACCGGATGGAAGCATGTAGGTCCCGGTTCACAGTATGTTGAGGATGGCTTTATTAAATCGCGCGGCGGAATGGGCTTGCTGTACTGGACTGCTGAGAAGTTTGGAAATTGTACCATTCGTGTCGAATTCAGAATGCGTGATACGAACAGCAATGCCGGTGTTTTTATCCGCATCCCGATTGAACCCTACGAAGAATGGATGCCCGTTTTCTACGGTTACGAAGTCCAGATTGACAACCAGCCTGAACTCTCGGATGAGGATGATTACCACTACACCGGAATGTTGTATTCGCTTACAAAACCTTTGGCCAAAACCGGAAAACCCGGACCAGAGTGGAATACGATGGAAATTACGCTCGACGGGCTTCGGACCATTGTTTATCTAAACGGAGTAAAGGTTACTGATTTTAAAGAAGGCGATCCGGTTCCGGAAAGAAAATTCGACTTCGAGCCTTTCCATGGGACACGCCCTGAATTTGGATACATCGGACTGCAAAATCACGGAGAGAGCGATGTGGTTTTCTTCCGGAAAGTGGAAGTAAAGCCACTCAAAAAATAATATTGAGTTTGCTGTCACAAAAAAGTTATTTTCAAAATAGATCAATTCAATTCCTTAATTCAGAACCTGTATGGAAACGAATAACCGAAAAACCGGATCATCTCCTATTTCGCGCCGGAAATTTGTGGGTATGACTGCATCTGGCGCAGTTGCCATCACTATTCTACCGAGTTTTACTGTCAGCGGATTGGGCCATGTACCTCCGAGCGACAAATTATATATTGCAGCCATCGGTTGTGGTGGCGAAGGGGCTGCCGACATTCAGGCCTTCATGAAAACTCCAAAGAAAAATGTGGTAATCTCGCATCTTTGCGATGTGGATGACCGGATGGCCGCCGACCGCCGGAAGGAGTATCCCAAAGCGCCTTTTTATCACGACTGGAGAGAATTGTTCGAAAAAGAAAACAAGAATTTTGATGCCGTAACCGTGGCCATTCCCGATCACAACCATGCTGTTGTAGGTTTAGCTGCCATGCAATTGAATAAACATTTATACCTTCAGAAACCTCTGTCACACGATATTTACGAAGCCCGGATTTTGACCGAAGCCTCGAAAAAATACAAAGTCGTAACTCAAATGGGCGATCAAGGGGCTTCGACGGAGGGAATGAGGACATTGCGTGAGTGGCTCGAAGCCGGAATTCTGGGCGAAATTGAAAAAGTTTATTGCTGGACCGACCGTCCGGTGTGGCCTCAGGGAATTCCATGGCCAAAAACGCAGACACCTGTTCCAAAAGAACTGAACTGGGATCTGTGGCTCGGAACCGCGCAACAAACCAATTATATCGAAAATCTGGTGCCTTTTAACTGGCGTGGCTGGTGGCAGTTTGGAACAGGGGCTTTGGGAGACATGGGCTGCCACATTATGGGGCCGCCATTCAAGTTGCTCGAATTGGGTTATCCGACTGAAGTTTCGGGGAGCGCAAGTACTGTTTATGATGGTATTTTTTCGGAAGCCCAGTATCCCGAAAGCGGACCGGTTTCCAGTTCAATCAAGTTCAAATACACACTGAAAAATGGTAAAAACCTCGACCTTTACTGGATGGACGGCGGGATTACACCCGAACGCCCTTTGGAATTGGATCCCGACGCGAATATGAATGAAATCCTTGGCGATTGGCCAGCCGGAACAAACGATTATGAAGGTAGTACCTTATTCATCGGAACAAAAGGGAAAGCGGCCTGTGGCTGGGGTGGTCGGAATCCAATCTTGCTGCCATTGTCGCGGAATGAAGAAATTAATGTTCCAAAAAAATATCCGCGAGTTGAAGGAGATATGGATGGTCATTACTGGCAGTGGATTGACGCTTGCATCGCCGGTTACGGAAAGGCTGAAGTTGATTCGCCGTTTGAAGGATATGCCGGACCGCTCACCGAAACGGTATTGATGGGAAACCTGATGCTTCGTAGTTTCAACATCCGCGAGAAAATAAAAAGGAATGATCCGGTTTACGGTGCAATGGAAGGTTTTGTCTTCCCCGGACGATACATCAATTTTAAGTGGGACGGCCCCAATATGCGTATTACGAACTTTGAAGCAGCCAACCAATTTGTAAAACGGGAGTATCGCAAAGGTTGGGGGGAACTTAAACTATGAAACGAAGTAAATTTCTGGTCATCCTGATTCTGGTCGTTTGGTTTGTTATTTCGTTTGTAACCAACATCCTGGGGCCAATCATGCCGGTCATCATCGAAAATTTTAAACTCAGCCTTACGTTGGCAGCTTTCCTCCCGTTCTCGTTTTTTTTGGCATACGGGATCATGTCCATTCCGGCGGGAATTATGATCGAACGGCTTGGGGCAAAAATTTCAATGCTCATTGCCTTCGGATTTACGTTTTCCGGTTCCTTCCTTTTTGCCCTTTTACCCGGGTACTTTATGGCCCTAGCTTCGCTATTTATAATCGGGATCGGAATGGCCATGCTGCAGGTCATTATCAATCCGCTGATGCGTGAAGCTGGCGGCGAAGAGCATTTTGCATTTAATTCGGCGCTTGCCCAACTTGTATTTGGCGCTGCTTCGTTTATCAGTCCTTTTGTTTTTTCATACCTCATGAAGGAACTCAGCGGATACAAAGGAGGAGGCAATTGGCTGGTAAACACATTGAGCCACCTCATTCCCCCTGAACTGCCCTGGAGTTCGCTGTATTGGATTTTTTCGCTTATCATTCTCGTGATGCTCGTCGTGATCAGAATTGTCAGATTTCCAAAAGTTGAATTAAAGGAAGACGAAAAAGTGGGGGCAGTAGAGACTTATCTTGGGCTTTTCAAAAATAGAACGGTGGTTTTCTATTTTCTGGGAATCATGGCTTATGTGGGTACTGAGCAGGGATTGGCCAACTGGATGAGCAAATTCCTGAATACCTATCACGGCTTTAATCCTGAAGTGGAAGGCGCTTCGGCCATTGGTTGGTTTTGGGGTTTAATGTCGGTTGGATGTTTGCTGGGCCTGGTCGTATTAAAGCTTGTTGATTCGAAACTGATTTTAAAAATCGTCAGTTTGTTGGCAATGGGAACCGTGGCGGTGGCCTTGTTTGGCCCGGCCCAACTGTCGCTTTGGGCATTCCCGGTTGCCGGATTTTTCATCTCACTGATGTATTCCATCATTTTTTCGCTTGCACTCAATTCGGTTGAAAAGCACCACGGCTCCTTTTCAGGCATACTTTGTTCCGGAATATTTGGCGGGGCGCTGGTTCCGCTTATTATCGGATGGCTAGGTGATCAGCTTGGATTGAAAATAGCCATGCTCTTCCTGTATGTCACGCTCGGCTATATTTTGGCAATTCCTTTCTGGGCAAAACCATTGGTAAACAACAAAACGATCAGGTTTTCAGAACTCTTCACAAAAAAAACTCTTTAACATGAAATTAATAGGCGTTGACCTGGGCGGAACAAAAATCACTGCCGCTTTGATTGAAAACGAAAAGATTGTCAAACAGTACACCTGCCCGACTCCTTACGATCGGGATCAACTTGAGGTTTTTGATGCTGTTGCCTGCGCCATTTCCGAAGTTTTTGACGCAGGGGCGCTGGGAATTGGGATTGGTGTTCCCGGCCTCGTTGACCTGGAAAAAAACCAGGTTCTCGATGTTGTCAATATTCCTTCGTGGGATATTGTCCCGTTAAAGCAATTGCTCGAAGACCGTTTCCCGAAGCCGGTATTCGTGAACAACGACGCCAATTGTTTTGCATTGGGCGAAAAACATTTTGGCAAAGGAAAACATTTCAGGAATTTTGTCGGCCTGACCATCGGAACCGGCCTGGGAGCCGGAATCATCATCAATAATCATCTGTATTCAGGGCAATTTTGCGGCGCCGGTGAGTTCGGAAATATTTATTACCTCGACAGTAACATCGAGAATTATTGCAGCGGCATGTTTTTTAAAAACCAGAACCTGAGTGGAAAAGAACAGGCAGAAAAAGCACTAAATGGCAATGCCGGTGCACTAAAACTCTTTGATGAGCTTGGGTGCCATATTGCACGGGGACTGGGAAATATACTTTTTGCACTTGCTCCGGAAGCCCTTATTCTTGGGGGCTCAGTCAGCCATTCATTTCTACTTTTTGAAAAAAGTATGCGGAAAACATTCGAAGATTTTCCATATCAGCGATTGTATCAAAACCTGAAGTTTGAAGTTTCAACAGATACCAATATGGCTGTGCTGGGTGCAGCTTCGCTGGTGATTGATGCCGGGTAAATTGATTTGCCAAAAAAGGGACACCTTCCGGCATCCCTCCTGTCATCAGATCATTCATTTCTTATTTTTTGATCAGCAACCAACTGTCGGCATATTTAGGAAATTCTGTCCTGATTTTCTGAACCCGGCTACGTGCGGCAGCTTCATCGGTGAACGAATCAACACAAACCCTGTAATAACCGGTTTCGCTGTGCAGGATAATCGGCTTAAAACCTTTCTGGATCAATTCCTGCTTAAATTTTCCGGCATTTTCGTTGCTGCTGAAACTTCCTAAAATAACGAAAAAACTTTTGCTTCCGTAAGCAGCCTGATCTTCAGACGACATGGTGAATTTTTCGCTTCGTGTGGAAACGGCAGCTTCCTTCTCAGCGCGTTCATACATGGTATCTGAAACAGGATTTTCACGAATGGTATTTTTGGGGGCTGGAACTGAAAAGACTTTGGTTTCGGCGGTCGTTTCTGTTTTTGGAACTGCTGCTGCACTTTTTTTAGATTTAAATACTTTGCATCCGCCCGAAAGCAGTGCTAATGTAAAAGCTGCTAAAATGATTCTTTTCATGGTCGTAACGAATTAAATTTGATTACAAAATTACGAAAGTTCGAATACAGAATGATCAAAACTATGTATATCAGTCAATTATTTATTAACAATGACCTGTTGATGAGCAAAAAGGGTGTACGACAATTTTTCCATCTCGTACCTAATCTTGATTTTTGATCGAAATAGGTGGCGTTTTAAAATTTCCCCACTCACCCCAAAGCCCCGCAAGCAGGGCTTTCCCCCTCTCTACACGTAGAGAGGGGCGAGGTAAGCGAAGCGCACCGGGGGTGAGTAAAAATGAATGAAGTGAATTTTGTCGTACACCCAGCAAAAACCATTGCGGATTTGTTTGTCACTGAATTTTAGATTATGAAGACTTCCCCCGTTTAAAAATTCAACGTTTTCTTTAAGAAACGCTGCCCTTTGACCGAACGGTAAAAACTGGATTGCCTGATGGCCCTCATCCTGTTGTCGTATGATTCTGAAAATAGCAACACCCAGGGGCCTTTGCCTCTGGTGGGCTGAATCTGGTCGGCGTTGTGCATTTCTATCACTTTCTCCAGATCGTCGAAATAGCCGTAATAAAAACTGCCCGATTTCTGAGAGTAAATGACATAAGAAAAAAACTTCATTATAAGTTCGTTTATTTTAAACGACAAAAGTAAGAAAAAGGAGTTGAATACTGCCTTCCGCAAAAATCACATAGTAATTCCCGAAATACTGATTATCCTTCCGAAATTAATTTCTTATACACGAACATAATTCAGCCATGAACTATTATCTGAATAATCTTCAATAACTGAAGTCTGGTTCTGGTGTTTGAAACTGCTCATTAAGGTCGTGATTTCCTGATAAAGCATCGTTAAGCCGTTATTGATCAAATCGGTCCTGAAACCTTTTTCTCCCAGATTGACCACCATTTCGAAAGAAACAATCCGGCCGAGGACCTGTCCCAATTCAACCATTTTCCGCTGCGGAAGATTGGTATTCAAATCGAAATCAAGCATTTCTTTCAGGAAAGAAGCCGATTTCGAAGTTAAATCAAAGTTTTTCAGGAATTGAAATAAATTGCTTTCCCTGGTTTTTTTCATCATTTTGACCAGACTTTCCGAAATCTGCGCATACAATATATCATTCGAGCCTTCAAAAATCTGGAAAGGGCGGCTATCGGTAATACTTCTTCCGGCAATGTGATTTAACTTGTAAGCTTGCGCACCAACAAGCTGGGTGGCCGATTGGGCAGCTTCCTGCATCAGGTCGGTAACCACGCTCTTTACTGAATTGGCTTCGAATCCGATCATTGAAAGATCGTTTTCAATGCCGGCCTTTTCGCTGCTGTTGGCACACATGGCCGAACAAATGGTATATGACGCCTGAAGTTTGGCCAACCGTTGCTGAACCTGGTCGTAGGTAAACAGGGTTTTTCCGCCAATCAGGCGCTGGTTGGTGTGGGAAATAGACTCGTCGAGGAGGCGGTGTACAAAACCCATAGCCATTCCCGGAAATTGCATCCTGCTGCGGTGCAGTAAGTCGAGCATCATTTTTACGCCTGTTGTTTCAGGTATTAACCGCTGAAGTTTTGGAATCTGAACATCAATGCGGTTTCTCCCGTATGGAATCTGGAACAAACCAAGATTCTCAAAAAATTCTTCCACGACTATTTGTTGACCCGGACTGTTTACATCACAGATAAAAAAGTCAATATCACGTTTTAAATCGCCCGAATGACTCCGCTCGCGTGCTGTCAACAACCAATATTCGGCCCAGCCGGTAAGGCCTGCCCAATGTTTTGTTCCTTCCAGGTGATACTGGTCATTATATTCGCTAAACGAGGTTTGCATGTTGAGGGCATCGCTTCCATACCCAGGCTCGGTAATCATTAATCCGCCCATGTTCTGCTGGTTCAGAAACCGGCTAAATACAGGCCCTTTTGCTTCTTCCTGAGCATATTTGGCAACCGGCTGAAGGAAAAGCGCCGAGTTAATTCCAAACGTAAGTGACAAGGCCAGAGACTCATACGAGGCCGCGGCCAGCAAAGAAATACTTTCATCCATTTTGCAGCCCCTGCCACCATATTCTTTCGGAATTCCAATTGCCAAAGGATTTAAGCTCATTATTTCGCGCATCACGAATGGGGGCATTCCGCGTTTAATGGCCATTTGATCAATATCTGCACGCACATGAAATACATTTTTCATCTGGGCTTTTAGTTTTTTCAGAAATAACCCGAAGGGAATATTTTGAATATCCGCTCCGGTTACTGGTTCTTCAACATTAGTTTTAAACTGATTCATTAATATTAAGGTATTTAAAAATTAAATTTTCACTACTGAAGTTTTCTGAATTCTGTTTGGAAAACTTCCGAAACGTATAACACCAGACTGTTGTGAATGTTTTAAAAGAAAATGTTGTAATTTTAAAAAGTGAACCTATACTTATACTCAAAAACACTGGTAAAATGAAGAAAAAATCGAATAAAAAACTCTTACCATATGGTATTGCGTTAGTTGCTGTAATCATCATTGTATTAGTTACAGGTAAAAAACTAGGTTGGTTTGGAAAAGATTACCAGATCAATGTTTCGACCAAAGTTGTTGAAAGCAAAACCATAACCGAGCAGATTACAGCCAACGGTAAGGTACAGCCCGAAACTGAAGTAAAAATCAGTCCTGACGTTTCAGGTGAGATTATTGAATTGCAAATAGAAGAAGGTGATGAAGTTAAAAAAGGAGAGCTCCTGATGGTGATTAAGCCAGATATGTATGTACAGGCATACAACAGGGCTCAGGCCAGTTTAAGTTCATCCCAGGCACGACTTGCACAGGCAGATGCACGTTTGATTGAAAGCGACATGTCTTTTAAACGTGCCAGTTCATTATTTAAACAAGATGCCATCCCTGTTTCTGATTACGAAACAGCCCAGGCTTCATTTAAGGTTGCCCAATCGGAAGTAAAAGCTGCCCAGTTTGCTGTTAAATCATCAGAAGCATCGGTTGCAGAAGCACAGGAACAGTTGGTGAAAACCAAAATTTATGCACCTATGGATGGGACTATTTCACGCCTGAATGTTGAAAAAGGCGAACGCGTAGTGGGAACCAACATGTATGCAGGAACCGAAACCATGGTTATAGCCAATCTGCACCTGATGGAAGTAAAAGTTGATGTGAACGAAAATGATATTGTCAGGGTCAATTTGAACGATACTGCCCTGGTTGAGGTTGATGCCTATCTGGGCCGAAAATTCAAGGGAATTGTAACTGAAATCGCCAACTCGGCAAATGTGGTTGGAGGTTCAACCGACCAGGTTACCAACTTCAATGTTAAGATTCTTCTGCTTGAAGATTCGTATAAAGATCTGATTGACACTATTGGAGGAAAAAAATATCCTTTCCGCCCCGGAATGTCGGCCACTGTTGACATTCAGACCGAAACCAGAAAAGATGTGATTTCTGTTCCGATTCAGGCTGTAACCACCCGTTCGTTAAAAAACAACCTGAAAGACGAATCTAAAAAAGAAGTCACCGATAATACCGAAGAAGTAACCGAAGCAGTGACCCAACAAGGCGCGAAATCGGCAGAAGATGAAAAAGTTGAAGTTGTATTTGTTTACAAAGACGGTAGAGTATTTAAACAAGCTGTAAAAACCGGTATTCAGGATAGCGAAAATATCGAAATTACTGAAGGTTTAAAAACTGGAGACGAAATTGTTGTTGCTCCTTTTAATGCCATCAACAAGCAACTCAACGACAGTACGCTCGTAAAAAAGGTGGACGAAAAAGAACTCTTTAAAGTGAAGAAATAAAATGATTCCTTGGCGCTTTCTGATCATCAAAAATTTTTCAATGATTAAGAAATAGTTACTTCAGGTTGTCTTCAAAAAGCTTGAAAATCCGTTTATATTCGTCGGTCCAGCTTGTTGGTTCAGTGAAACTATGTCGCTCAACCGGAAAGACAGCCAATTCCCAGTTTTCCTTTCCCAGTTCGATCAGTCGCTGTGACAAACGTACAATATCCTGAAAATGCACATTGTCGTCAATCATGCCATGGCACATCAGCAAAGCGCCATTCAATCCGGAAGCATAATAGATGGGCGAACTCCGCACAAATGCCAGGCTGTCTTCTGTCGGGGTATTTAAGATATTGGAGGTGTAGCCGTGGTTGTAATGTGCCCAATCGGTTACCGAACGCAACGCTGCCCCGGCTTTAAAAACTTCAGGAGTTTTGAACATGGCCATCAGCGTAATAAAACCGCCGTATGAACCGCCATAAATACCAATCCGGTCGGGCGATACGTCATATTTCTCAATTAAAAACCGGACCCCGTCAACAAGGTCGCTCAAATCTTTTCCACCCATATTCCGGTAAATTCCGGTGCGCCAGTCGCGTCCATAACCAGAGCTTCCCCGGTAATCAATATCCAGTACAATATAACCGTTGTCAACCAGAAAATGATGAAACTGATATTCTTTCGAATACTGGCTCCACCATTTGTGGGCATTTTGCAGGTATCCGGCTCCATGTACGAAAACAACGGCTGGCCCTTTTTTCTCCGGATTCTCCGGACGATATATCCGTGAATAAACCATTTGCCCATCTTCCGATTGAAAACTTACGAATTCGGGTTTTCGCCACAGATAAGAGTTAAATTCTTTGGTCAGCGATTCAGTAATTTTTTGAGCTTCAGCGCCGGGTTTATTGGCCTGAAGAAACAATTCCCAGGGTTCGTTGGCCGATGAAAACCGGATGGCCAATTGTTTCTCGTCGGGAGAAATCTCCACTTTGTTGTTTCCTTCCTTGCTGGTCAGTTGAACCGGTTCTCCACCCCAAACCGGCATCCGGTAAAAATGGCGAACTCCCGGATGAACGATGTTTGCTGTAAAATAGAATGATTTTTTATCCTTCGAAATAAACGGATCATAGACTTCAAACTTTCCGGAGGTCAATTGTTTTTTTTCTCCTGAAATTACATTCATGGAATAAAGATGGGAATAACCGGTTTCTTCCGACTGAAACCAGATGGACTGGTTGTCGGGCATCCAGCTCACTTTGCCGGGCGACATCGGATAATTGTCAATCCCGGGGCCGCCAATCCATGCATCGTCGTGTTGCCGGTCGAGCAAACGGGGTTCACCGGTCGCCAGATCGAGTTGCATGATCCATCGGTCTTTGCTGTCGTGCGAACGGGCAACCACAACAGCTAAATCTTCCGCCGGGTTCCAGAACGGGCCAAGCAGGTTTACCTTTCGTTCGGCAGGTTTTTCGGTTTTTGATTTTGGATAATCGCTTTTATAGGCCGGAATGTCTGTAATCCCTGAAATCGAAGCGGTTTTAACAGGATACGATTTATTGGTCCCGAGATTCAAAATATTTAAAACTGCTGTTGCCTGTGGCCCTCCAACTTTCGGGCGGATTGTTTCAGGTTCTGAATAACCCGATTTGGTTACAAAATTCATGACCTCGGTTTCTTTTTCGCCAGATGCATTTTCGATGAGCGAATAAACCACAAACTTACCCGATGGGCTCAGTGAAATGCTTCGCAAACGCGCCGATCCGATATAAATGGGTTCTGGCTGAGGTTCCTTTTCAAGCTTGTCGCGTCGTTCCTGAACTTTCTGAATTTCATCTTTAGCTTTCAGCACATCAAAAAGTTGCATCTGTTGTTTTTCGAGCCAGTCTGTCTGTTCGCTTCCTTTTTTGTCCTTCTTTTTTTCGCCCGCAACAAAATTGGTCAGTTGTTTAATCATTCCGGATTCGGGCTTCAGGAGAAAAAGATTTTGATTAAAAACAAAACTGATGTTTTGCTGATCAGCAGTGAAATTAACCTGTGAGGCGCGTCCGAGCCAGTCCGTCAATTGTTTTTCAGTTCCTTTTTTCAAGTCAAGGAAAAAGATATTTCCGTTCCGGATAAACACTTTGGCCGAATAATCGAGCTTGTATTCGCCATCCGATGACTGAAGTTTCCGCTTTTCTTCCATTGAAACTTTCAAGGTGTTTTTTGAAGAAAGAGAATAGGAATGAATGGATGAAAGAGTATCTTTTTCAGGATTCCAGTTAAAATATATGGTTTTACTATCTTCGCTCCACTGCACATTTTCGGGAAGCGTACCCATCCATTTATCCTGATCCTGCATGATTTTTTCGATAGTGAGAACACTTTTGTTCGTCTTCTGAATCTGGCTGAATCCGCTGTTGGATAACAAAATCAGGAGGAAAATGAGGAGAAGTTTGTTCATCGGTTATGGCTTGTGACGACATTTATTCATCATCATCTGATTCCTCATCCAATTCCCAATCATCCGTTTCCCAATCATCCGTTTCATCTTCCGGATCTGGTTCTGGTCCCATAGTATTGGAGTAATCATCATCTTCTTCGTAGTCGTTATCTGATTTCATGATTAAAATTTTAAGTATTGTTTGTTTTCAGGATTTGAATTCGTGCAAAAAATATTACCAATGCTGGTGACAAAGTATATTTCCGGGTGTCTGTTTCAGAACTGAATTACAGATCGCCAAAAATACTTTTAATGGTGCGGTGGAACTTATGAACCGAATGGACTGGCTGGGCATACATGAGGATGCATTTTTTGTAAACTACCGACAAACCTAACTGATCAATGCTTTTCTGGACCTCTTTTGACCAGGCGCCCTGCTGAAGCCAGATGTTATTCAGCCCGATTGCGGCTGCTTCTTCGAGTACTGGAGGTACTTTTGCAGGTGAAATGGAAATCCATAAACTATCCACTTTTGTGGGCACACTTTTCAGATCCGGGTAGCAGGTTAATCCTTCAATTTCCTGAGCTTCAGGATGGACGGGATAAATCTCATACCCTTTAGTTTTTAACTCTTTACAAACGTAGTTGCCAAATTTTTTGCCTGAACGGGAAATACCAACGACGGCAATTTTTTTTGAACTGATAAAATCATCAATCATCGGATTCATAAGGCGAAGGTTTTAAATTTTACGTGAAATTAACGCTTTTGATAATAAGCATCTACCGATTTTTTACTTTTCTTGTTTATCAGCCGGTTTTTCCTGAATTTCCTTCAACACTTTGCGGGTAGCCAGGAAAACAGCCGGTTTTCCCGACAACGGATTGGCCTGAGTTACTACCACTGTTTGGTAAACATCTTCAATGTGTTTAAAAGTAAGAACCTCTTCCGGAGTGCCCTGGGTGTGTATTTTGCCCCGATTGACCAGTATCAACCGGTCGCAGTATTCCGAAGCCAGGTTCAGGTCATGAATGACCATCAGCACCGACAATCCCATTTCCTGGTTCAGTTGCTGAAGCAGATTCAGGATATGTACCTGGTGGGTAATGTCGAGGTGCGAAGTTGGTTCGTCGAGTAAAAGCAATTCGGGTTGTTGTGTCAGGGCTCTGGCAATGGCCGCCAGTTGCTGTTCACCGCCACTCAGTTCCGACATCAGTTGATCCTTGAATCTCAATGTATCGGTCATCTCCATGTATTTGCGGGCAATACTGTAATCTTCTTCGCTTTCAAAAAAACTGAACCGGCTGTGATATGGAATTCGTCCCAATAAAACGTAATCTTCCACGCTCATGTCGCCTGCATCAATAAACTGGCTGACAATGGCAATGTTTTGCGCTCTCAATCTCGGTGAAAGCGACCGAAGATTTTTATCGCCCAACAATATTTTGCCTGATTTGATGCCCAGTGTTCCGGTAATAGCCCGGAAAAGTGTGGTTTTTCCCGATCCGTTCGGCCCGATAATTCCGGCAAACGAACCTTTCGGAATATCTATGTTGATCGCGGAAAGCTGAAAATTAGGATATCCGCAGCAAAGGTTCTGAATATTTATAATGTCAGGGTTCATCATCAGTTATTTTTCAGGGATTGAACCGATGACCGGCTCATCATCAGTAAAAAAACAATTCCGCCTACAATACCCGTAATGACACCAATCGGTAGTTCGTTGGGCGAAATAATGGTACGGGCAATCACGTCTGACAAAACCAGGAAAACCGATCCGGACAAAAAAGAACTGACCAGCAAAATCCGGTAATCGGAACCAACCAGAAGCCGCATCAGGTGAGGGATAATCAGTCCAACAAAACCGATCACTCCGGCCACCGCCACGCAAACACCGGCAAGCAGTGAGGCCAGCAAAAACAGGAGTTTGATGGTGGTATCGGTATTTATTCCGAGGTGTTTCGCCTTTTCTTCGCCAAGTCGCAATGCGTTGAGAGGTTGGACAAAAAGATAGGAAGCCACCAGCGAGGCAAATGCCAGAATCAAAGTAATGTATATAAGCGACCTGTCAGGCTCGTCAAGCGAACCCATGATCCAGAAAACGATGCCATGAAGATTTTCGGAACTGGTGGTTGCCATCAGCAACATCATTGACGATGAGGCAATAAAACTGATCATCACACCGGTCAGTAACATACTTTGAATATTGATCCTGCCACTTCGCGAACTGATGGTATAAACCAGAAAAATAATCAGGAAAGCGCCTGCAAAACCTGTCATTGGTAAAACGAATGAACCTATAAGCTTATGAAGTCCGAATACAATGGCAAATGCCACACCCAGTGACGCCCCACCGGAAATTCCCAGCGTATAAGGCTCAACCAGCGGATTGCGGTAAACGCCCTGCAATAATACACCCGACAGGCTGAGTGAACCTCCAACGGCAATGCCAAGCAGCACACGTGGAAGCCGGATCTGGCTCAGAATGGTATATTCCATGCTGTCATTTCCCTTCCTAAGAATACTGAAAATATCAGAAAATCCCAGGTTCATTTCGCCTACCGAAAGCGAAAGAATCACTGAAGCGATCAGCAGGACGAACAACCCGGCCAGATAAAAAGCCCATCGAAGGTATTTTTTCTGCATGTTCATTTTTTTAATACATCAGCTTAATCATTTCTTCAAGCGCATCCACGAATAAGATCGGCGTAGGGCTGCAGGTTTTATCGGCATCGAGAATGAAAATCTTCCTGCTTTTGCTTGCTGAAAGTGCCTGGTAACTTAGCCAGGTATCCTTTTCTTCCTGCGCGACTATGCCCATTGTCACGATAAAAATGATATCCGGATTTTGTTTCAGCACATATTCACGGGTAACACTCCCCATTTTCAATTCTTCCGCAATATTTTTTCCTCCTGAAAATTGGATAAAATCTTCCATAAACGTTTCAGGAATCGCACAGAACAATGGCTTGGCGCCAATCTGGATAAATACCTTCGGATTTTTCCCGTCCGGAACATTTGCTTTTAATTTTGCCAAACGTGCTTTTTGCTGAGCCACTATTTCATTGGCTTTGGCAGGCTGGCCAACCATTTCTCCGATCTGAATGAAGTAAGAACAAATTTCTTCAAACGATTTCGGGTAAGGCTGCGATACCACTTTAATGCCCAGTTTTCTTAAAATATCAATCGTTTCGGGTTTGTTCAGCGACGAAGCTAATACCAAATCAGGGTTCAGCGTCAATACCTTTTCAATGTTAACCATCATCGCATTGGCAACAACCGGAATATGATCCGAAGCTTCAGCCGGACAATAATTGGTACAACCCACAAGCTGATCCTGTTCACCCATCAGGTATAGACTTTTGGTTACCCAGGGAACCAGCGAAATGATACGTTTTGCTTCCTGTGCCTGAACGATAAGCTGACAGGCAAGAAGTACGAACACTATGAAAGATGTTTTTTTCATTTTTGAATTTAAAAAATTTCCAATATTCAATAACCAATATTAAATTTCCAATACGTGAAAATATCGCTGCATTTAATATTATTCAGGAAAAATGAAAAGGAGATACATTCACCCTTCACCGATCTTTTTTCCCGAAGATTCGAATCAGAATTGAAGGAATTGGCAGGTCTTCTGGCTCACTCTGATTATTGAACAGCCTTCCCAAAGCCCCTCTTAATCTCCCCGAAGGGGAGAAATTAGCTCCCTTTTTAGGAAGGGAAAGAAAGCCTCAGTGGCAAAAGTGTTGTTCAAAATGTGTCCCTTGCCTCCCCTTTGAGGAGGTTGGAGGGGCTAAGAGCTTACAGCTGCGGGTACAGCTCCGGTATTCCACCGGATTCCCTATTATTCCATATCAGCCAAAAGCTGACTTCGGAACCATTTCCGGTGGTAAAAGTAGGAAATATTTTGTTTGGAAGAAGGTGTTTATTATTAATTCACCTGACCAGACAGGTTTTTGAAACCTGTCTGGTCTATGAGAAGATATTCATGAATTATCCCCAGATCCCCGGAATTTTTTCACCACATTTTTTGCAGGCTCCTTTTTCAAGGTTTTTTTGAAGTATGGAAAAACCTTTCCGCTCTATAACCACTTCATGGCATTTGGGGCAAAAGGTATTTTCAGCATCCAGTCCGGGCACATTGCCAATATAAACATATTTTATTCCGGCGGAAAGCGCAATATCGCGGGCCTGGGTGAGCACTGCAACAGGAGTGGCAGACAATTGAGTGAGTTTGTAGTCAGGATGAAAACGGCTAAAGTGAAGCGGTGTATTGGCAAGCCCGTTTTCAGCCAGCCAGTTGCACATACGTTTGATCATGCCTAGATCATCGGTCCAGCCTGGGACAACCAGGTTGATTATTTCGAGCCAGACTCCGAGTCCGGTCATTGTTTTCAGTGTGTTTAAAACAGGATCGAGAGCGCCGGCGCTTAGTTTGAGGTAAATATCGTTACTGAACGATTTCAGGTCAACCCGGGCTGCATCAATATATTTGAGGAGATTGCGCAGCGGTTCATCATTGATGTATCCCGCTGTTACAAGCACATTTTTAATGTCTTCCTGTCGAGCCAGTTTTGCCGAGTCGAAGGTGTATTCATAAAACGAAATTGGTTCGGAATAGGTGTAGGCAATCGAAGGGCACTTATTGGCAATTGCCTGGGCGACAACCTGATCTGGCATCAAATCGTAGTTGCGTGTTTCTTTGGGACTAACCTGCGAGATGGTCCAGTTCTGGCAGTTCAAACAAGCCAGGTTGCATCCTGCCGTCCCAATGGAAAAGGCTTTTGTACCAGGCAAAAAATGATTAAAGGGCTTCTTTTCAATCGGGTCAATATTGACAGCGCAAGGATTCCCGTAAGCAATGGAATAAATTTTCCCATCCAGGTTTATACGGTTGTGGCAAAGTCCCGATTCGCCCTCTTTAATGATACACTCATTGGGGCAGATCAGGCATTTGGCGCCTCGGGGCGTGGGCGACCAGTACAAACCTTCCTTGCTCCATTTCCAGAGTTTTTCGCTGGTTTCTCCGGAAAAGCCCATCAACGGCGAACAGGCGATAGCGCCGGTGGCTGCCAATCCCTGTTTCAGGAATTCACGCTTATTCATTTCAGGAAAAGCTATCATGGTTAAAATTTATAGACAACCCATTTTAAGGCGTTAACGAAAAAATGCAAGCCATGTTTCAATCTTTTCATAAACTTATTCTTTCCTTAAAAAAAGCCAGGTTCCAAATAAAATATTTACAAAAGCAATGGCTTGTACCGATGAAACAATGCCCAGTTCTGGTACCAGGTAAATGGCAACTACAAGCGCCCCAAGCGCTGATCCAAATAAGTCGTAACTGTATGTTTTTCCTGAAATTTCGGCATAGCTACCAGTCCGGGAAAGGCTTGCCTGAGTGAATTGAAATCCGGTCAATCCGCCAATCAGCACAACGGAAAATAAATACAATGAATAGACGACTGCCTGAGGCCATTCAGCCATTCCTGAAGAAAAGAGGGCAAAACTGGTTGCGGCTGCAAAAATGCCAATTATAATTTGGGTAACAGGCAGATAATTCTTTTCCGGAGACTTCATAAAGAATTTTCCAAAGAAAGATCCGGAAGCAAGACCAAACATAAAACCTGTAAAGACAAAACTGGTGAGCAGGTATATGTTTCCGAAGAAAACCTGCAATCCGAAAAGAAGGAGAATTTCAAGTCCGGTAGCCGAAAACCCAGTCAGGAACATGGCTTTGGAAGGAGCACTTCCACTAAAAAAAATGAACAAAGCCAACGCCCCGGCAACAACTGCCATCAGCCAGTATTTCCCTTTGAACTGACTCAGCCAGTAGGCCAGTTGCTGATGATACGAAACCGGGTTCAAATTTTCGTTGATTTCAGCAACCGGAATTAATGCCGCAAGGATGTTTTCAGCCCGAAGTTTCAGCAACGAATCATCGAGATAATAGGAATTGACATAACGGTTTTCAATACCTTTCTCCTGAACTGTCCGGGCAATATCGGATGTCAGGGAAGCATCGGATGCCAGGAAATAATTTTTCTCGCCGGGAAGGATAATTACATTCTGAAATATTTTTTTCAAAGTTGCATACAGCGTTGAATTCAGATCAACAGCCTCAGTATTCATATAATTTGGCGGAGCCTGTATGCCAAACGACAATACAGCGCCATGTGAAAGTTTCTGCTTCAGGAGTTTATAAAATTCGAGCGTGTAAAACCTGTTCGACTGCATCGTGGAAGGGCCCGGCAGGTTCAGGATAGCAACATCATACGACCTGATGGTTTTGCCAATAAACCGCAACGGATCGGATGCAAAAATGTTCAGGTTTTCGTCAGTCATTTTCCTGATCGTATCTTTCATCAAATCCAGCAGCCAACGGTTGTCTTCCACATAATCAACCGTAACCGGGCCATATTTTCTGATCTCTGCAATTTGCCCGGAAAGATCTCCGGAAACAAGTAATACCTTCTCCGGATGAGGGTGCTGGAGCATGGCAAAATGAACAGCCTCTTCGTTCAGCATAAAATTCTCGGAATCGAACAGCAGCACATTGTTGTTGTAAACGCTCCATAAGTTATCGCGCCGGGTAATCACCATATTTCCATGCGGCGAATCTTTCGAAACCTTAATTTCCTGATTGGGATACACCAGACTTCTGATATTCTTTTCAGGATGAAAAAACAGCAGGATGAATGCCGGGATTACGACTACCACAGGCAACCAAATCCATTTTTTCACGGCTTGTTTCAGACTGATCAGGAAAAGAACCAAACCATTTAAGATAGCCAAAACCAAAAGGCTTTCGATGGACGAAAAAACAAAAATAAAAAGCAATCCGCTAAGCAAACCCCCAACCATGCTGCCAACCGACTCAAATCCATAAACCGGGCCTGTTTCGTTTTGGTTCCTGATTTCGGAATAACAGTTGGCTATGAAAGTAAAAAGGAATCCGCTCACCAGGCAAAACGGGATCAACAGCATCAGCGAAGAAAAAAAGATTTGAAACACACTGATCATTGCCCCGATGGGGAAGACCATATTTTTGAGGAAATTAATCAGAAATGCTGTAACGAAAGGCGTAACCGAAAGGATAAGAAGGCTTGAAACGATTACGGAATAGGCTTTTTTTATTCGTAGCGGGAACTTCCCAAGGTATGCGCCTAGCCCGGTTAAAATCATCCAGTTGGCAAGCACCAGCCCGATGACCAGTTCGTTGCCGTTAAAAACTGCCAGGAATTCGCGCAGCAAAATAATTTGAGCGATAATGGAAGTGCTTCCCAATAGAAATGCTGATATCTTTAAGAATCTTGGATCCAAATTTTTTGTCGTTGTAACTGTTAGCCGCGCTTCTTTCTTTTTCTCGCTTTTTAAAAGATGAAGATAGTAACCCAGGTGCCACCAGAAATGAAAAAAGCCAATGACAGCCAATCCGATACCAAACCCAACATGGTAGCCAACCAATTGATCGTAAAAAGGAATCACCATTTTGTAATTAGTTTTTACGACCATCAGCAGTCCGATTAATGCAGTTGTGAGAAAGGTAGTCAGCAACAAAACATTCCAGAATTTGCGGTGGTTAGCCTTGCTTACCAATCCCATTCGCAAAAAAGCGAATGAAAGCGAGTAAAACAGAATGATCAGAATACTGATCGGAAAAAGTGGATATGCGGCGTTCATCCAGAAGGGTTTCTATTGTTTCTGTTGTTTGAAAAGTTTCAATTGTTTCTCTTATTTGGGATCGGATCATTTGAATTTGTTGCCTTTGATTTCGGAGTTTTTCAGGTAGCTCATCAGATTTGAGATTTTACGACCTAAATCAATGGTTTTTGATGACAAGACTTCAAACTGTTCGTTGGTAATATAGTTTCGGTCGAGTGAACGGTAAAGCTGGGACCGGCGTTCGCCGCAAGAAGCTTTGGCTATGGAAAGAAATTGGGAAAACTCCCTGTTCCCATCCCGTTCAAAACCTTCTGCAATGTTGTCCATTACCGATCCGCTTGAATTACTAATCTGATTTTTCAGGCCAAAATCTTTTGAAAAAGCCTCCCGCAGGGTCAATACAAAAACTTCCTGACAAAGCTCCCTCGCCAGTTTCCATACTTCCAAATCCTCAAACTTTTTAATAGTACTCATGTTTTAAAATTATGTTTCTATTGTTTCTATTGTTTCTGTTGTTTCTGTTGTTTCTGTTGTTTCTAATGTTATTGCTGCGTTCAGTGCTGTTGTTTTTGTTTTCTGGGTTGGTTTGTGTTGACACCTCAATCCGTCCAGACCTCCTTTCTACAAGGAGAACAATAGAAACAATAGAAACTTTTGAACCACAGAAACTATTCCTCCTCCCCTTCTCCAAAAACCAGCGCTTCGAAGGTGAACAGTTCAGCGGTTTTCCAGCCGTTCCATCCTATGCCAGCCTTATCCTGCGAGCAATGTCCAAGAAATTCCTCCATGCTCCAGCCTGTTGAAGTGGCTACCTGGGGCAAAAAAGTACCTGTTGAATTTCCTTGCTTCATGTAAATTCCGTGTTTGCCAAGGATCAGTTCATTAACCGATTTTATCCGTTTCAAAGGAGTCAGTATCGATATCTCGAATTCCATCTGGCTCAATTCCTCAGGCTGCACAGGGTCGAAACGATGGTCTTGAGTAGCAGAAGCCACGGCCATTGACTGTACCACCTTCCAGAGTGGTTGGTCTGGCTCAAAATGCCCGATACATCCCCTTAAAATATGGTTTTTATATAGGGTTACAAAGGCGCCGCAAGGTGTTGTCAGTGCAACATTCAGGCTTGCCTGATCAATTTTAGGAGTAGTTTCTTTGAGAATGGATTCACTAATGGTTTCACGGGCAAGCTTTAGCAGAAACTTTTTATCCTCGCCGCTGATCGAAAACTCTTTCAGGTGATTTATGGCCTTCCCCTGAGTGAAAGATATGGCATAATATCCAACCACCCGATCTTTGTCGCCAAATGTTGTATCGCCAGAGTTTTTGTACTGAAGCAGGTCAACAGAGATTTCAGGCATCTGTTCGGTCATATAAAGTAAGGTCAGCACCGAACTCCAACCACACAGACTGGTTGCCAGTCCTGATATATTTTTCTTCTCATTCCGCGCAAGTGCAGCAATCAGTTTCACAGGATTGTTTGATTTAATGGCTTCGGCAGTAATCTGGTCAACAACATTGGCATCGGTATAGTTTGGATAATGAGAAAAATCGCTGCTGATCACAAAGAGGTTTTTTTCATTCAGGTACGGTTTGAATATCCCGGCCAGTTTTTGGGCCGTTTCAGCATTTGAGCTACCAATTATAACTGGCACAATCTTAAAATCAGTTTTCAGGTGGAACTGCAAAAACGGGAGTTGAACCTCCAGGCTGTGCTCATATAAATGGGCTTCAGGATAACATTTCAGGAGTTTGTTTTCTGTAACCAATTGTTTGGCAAGCTCCAGATCAACTTTTACAATGCCCAGAGGGGTCTCGTAATTTCCGGTGCAATAAACCGATGCTCCTGAAAAACTGGTGGTATGGCTTGATCCAATGATAAAAATCCGGTCAAACTTACGGTTGGGATCAATTTGGTTGTAGGCCGAAGCAGCCACGTTTCCACTAAATACATATCCGGCATGAGGAACCAGGATTGCCAACGGGGCGTATTCCGCTTTTTTCCTGACTGCTTTCGAAAACATTTGCTGCAACTGGGTTTTCAATTCGGCAGGTTTATCGGTGTAAAACCGCCCGGCAGCATAGGGTTTCCTGTTTTGCAAGGGTTCCTGGGAGGAACTCTTCGCTGAAAACAGACCTGCCAAAACAACGATAATGAAATGCTTCGCTTGCATGGCTAATTGATTTAAGTAATCAAAGTTACTTTATATTACTTTTACGAAATACAAAAAGATTCATCGTGAGCCAAAAAGTTTTACTGATAACGCCGCCGTTTACCCAACTGAATACGCCCTATCCGGCAACGGCCTATCTGAAAGGATCTTTAAACACCCAAAATATATTCTCCTACCAGTGTGATCTGGGCATCGAAGTCATTCTCAAGCTATTTTCTTCGGAGGGCCTGAAGGCACTTTTCTCGCAACTCGCAACTCGTAACCCGAAACTTTCGGCTAACAGCCAACGGATTTTTAACCTGCGCGAAACCTACATCCAGACGATTGATCAGGTGATTGCTTTTCTTCAGGAGAAGAATGTTGCATTAGCCCATGTGATTTGCGAAGGAAATTATTTGCCCGAAGCCTCGCGCTTCGCGCAGACCGAAGATATGGAATGGGCATTCGGAACGATGGGAACCCGCGACAAAGCCAAACACCTGGCCACGCTTTACCTCGAAGATCTTTCGGATTTGATTGTAGAAGCCGTTGATCCGCATTTTGGATTTAGCCGCTATGCCGAGCGATTGGGCCGATCGGCGGCAACCTTTGATGAATTGAATGCTGAGTTGCAAAAACCGGAAAGCTTCATTGATCGCATTTTACTGAAATTGCTTCACGATAAGATCAAACTCTCACGGCCAACACTGGTAGCTTTTTCAGTTCCATTCCCCGGAAATTTGTACAGCGCATTTAAATGTGGGCAATACATCAGAAAGAATTATCCTGAACTGAAAATTGTGATGGGCGGCGGGTTCCCGAATACTGAGTTGCGTTCACTTTCCGATTCGAGGGTTTTTGAATATTTCGATTTTATTACGCTCGACGATGGCGAAACTCCTTTGCTGAACCTGATTGAATACCTCGACGGAAACCGCCGCAAAGCAGAACTAAAAAGAACTTTCGTGCTTGAAAGCGATAAAGTAGTTTACCTGAATGGCTCCACAAAAGCCGACTTTTCGCAATTCGAAGCCGGAACTCCCGATTATTCCGATTTTCAACTGGACAGCTACCTTTCAGTCATTGAAATTGTAAACCCCATGCACCGACTATGGAGCGATGGCCGCTGGAACAAACTCACTTTGGCTCACGGTTGTTACTGGGGACGCTGTACATTTTGTGACACTTCGCTCGACTACATCCGCCGCTACGAACCTAACACCGTGCAGGTTTTATGCAACCGAATTGAAGAAATAATCCGCCAAACGGGACAAATAGGCTTTCATTTTGTTGACGAAGCTGCCCCGCCAGCTCTCATGCGCGCTTTGGCTTTGGAAATCATCCGCCGGAAAATCACCATGGTTTGGTGGACGAACATCCGCTTCGAGAAAAGTTTTACTTACGACCTGTGTTTACTCCTGAAAGAATCCGGTTGCATCGCGGTTTCCGGAGGTCTGGAAGTGGCATCCGACCGACTCCTGAGCTTGATTAATAAAGGTGTGAGCGTTACGAAAGTTGCAAAAGTAACCGACAATTTCACCCGGGCCGGAATCATGGTACATGCGTATCTGATGTACGGTTTCCCCACCGAAACTGCCCAGGAAACCATTGATTCGCTGGAAGTGGTGCGCCAGTTGTTCGAAGCCGGAGTGATTCAATCCGGTTTCTGGCACCAGTTTGCCATGACGGCCCACAGCCCGGTTGGCATGAATCCAGCCCAATTCAAAGTAAAAATTGAAAATGAAAAACCCGGAACATTCGCCAACAACGACCTGATTCACAGCGACCCGACCGGAGCAAATCATGAACTTTTCAGCGAAGGATTAAAAAAATCGCTGTTCAATTACATGCACGGCATTTGTTTCGATTTTCCGCTTCAGGATTGGTTCGGTTTTAAAGTTCCACGAACCACTGTTGCTCCCAAATACATTCAGGAAGCCATTGATCAGCAGGAATATGAACCGGCAAGTCCAAACGCCAAAATTGTTTGGCTGGGTGGTATTCCAGCCATCCGGAATTTCACCAAAAAGAAAAAGAACCAACGCTTCGAAATGGCCGAACTTACTTTCTCAAACAAAAAGCAAGATTTGGTGATTCAACTCAAACAGCAGGAAGGCGAATGGCTATTCGCTCAAATTCCGAATCTTTCAGTTAGTAATTCCATAGAAACAACTTTCGGCGAACTCGAAAAAAGCTTCGAACAGCACACCGGCGATGACTTTGTACTCTTCTGGAACAGCCTGGCGATGAAGGAATTGCGGGAAAATGGGTTGCTGATGTTGTGATAGAAATTCAAAACAAAAAATTGCTATGAAGGATGTATTAACACACAAAGGTTTTATCGGATCAGTACATTTTAGTACGGATGACCGGGTTTTCTTCGGCAAAATTGAAGGTATAAATGATTTGGTCACCTTCGAAGGCACCACTGTTGACGAACTTGAGAATGCATTTAAATCAATGGTTGAGGAACACATCAATGATTGTAAACTAGAAACCGGGAATTAAGATATCAGATCTAAATCATCAAAGGCAAAGCATATTCTGCAAGGTAAAAAGCCAACCGGATCGCCATCAGCTTCCACTTCCACCTGTTGGGGCGATGATAATTTTACCTGTAGGGAATAGTCGAGAGAAAGGTAGTTACTGTTTATAAAGGGCTTTCCGCTATAAACCTTTCGAAGTAGTGGAACGATGCAAAAGAGATTTAAATTTTGGACGATTAATCTGTAAAATTTCTTTCCCTGGTCAGTGAAATGCACCGGGACCTGAATCCCTGAAGCAATGTATGGAGTAATCCCAATGGATAAATTGGTCAGTTTGTTCCATTGAATTTCATTGCTGTTCTCCATACAGATCACTGTAATTGATTTAAAACTTACCAGCAAACCAATTAACGACAGAAGTGTTCCTGAAAAGTCACCCAATTTCCGGCGGATACCGCTATTGGCTTTACGGGCCAGCATAGCCCCCAGGCCAATATTGGCGCAGCAAACAAAGTACCGGACTGATGACGAATCAGGATTGCAATTATCGTCTGGCCTGTCACGTGGTTCGAAGGAAATCATGCCAATTGGAATCTCCAATGTTTTTCCTTTCAGAATGATAGCTACTGCCTCATCAATATTTACAGGAATGCCATAACTTTTGTTAAAATCAGGACTGGTACCGGTATAAATCACTCCAAATTTAGCTTCCGAAATCCGATGTCCGTCTGGCGTATAAAAGCCGTTTACAACGGCATTTATGGTTCCGTCACCTCCGACCGCCACAATAGTTTTATATCCTTCCAGGTTGGCATTACGCGACAACAGGATCGCATGATCCAGATCTAATGTGTTATGGTATTCAAAATCAACTCCGCTCCGGGTGATCAACCCGATAATCTGGTCGAATGTTTGCCGGCTTCTGCCTGAATGCGAGCCGGGATTCATGATCAGGAAAATATCTTTCATGCAAAGACTGTTTTTATTTTGACTGAATATCACCCACATTTAGGGATGTTTCATTTGCAGTATAGCTTCTTCGGCCCGTTGAATGGTTTCTTCGCGCATATTGGCCGCTGCAATCAACCGGATCCGCCCTTCATGCTGAGGAACCGAAGGATACACAAAGGCGGTGGTCATGATGCGTTTATCCCAAAAAGATTTTGACAGTTGGATGGTTTCAAGCGAATTGCCTGATTTTACCGAAGTAATTGGAGCTTTTCCGTTGGTCATATCAAAGCCTGCAGAAATGAGCGCTGCTTCAATGCGTCGTTTCACATTCCACATGCGTTTACTGAGTTCCGGAAATTCAACCCTGATGATGTCAAGTACTGTTTCGACACCTGCCAAAGCTGAAGGCATTATGACCGTTGAATAAACCAGGCTTGGGCTGTAGTATTGCATCCACTTCATCAGCGATGCCTTGCCGCAAATTACACCACCCATGTTGGCCAAAGCTTTGCCGAGCGATGCAGTATAAATTCCCTGATAATCAGAAATTCCCGAATACTCCAGAATTCCTCTGCCGCTGGCCCCCAGGACACCAATCCCGTGTGAATCATCCACTATCGGAATGGCATCGTATTTCAAACAGAGGTCGTTGATTTCTTTGAACGAAGCTATTGTGCCTTCCGTTGAGAAAACCGATTCGGTGACTACAAAGCTTGTCCGGTATTTTCCGCTTTTCTGTAAAAGCATTTCCAGATAATCCATGTTATTATGCCTGAAAGGAGAAATCCTGCAACCTGAATTTTTTATTCCTTCCAACAACGAAGAATGGGCACAGCGGTCAACAAACACGATATCTTCAGGATTGGCAATGGCATTGAATAGCCCTAAATTGGCCTGATAACATGAAGGATAAATCAGAGTTTGTTCAATTCCGGTGAAATCTGAAATCTTTTGCTCTACGCGTTGGTGCAAATCAGAATAGCCGCTGCAAACGGGTGTTGCGCACAATGAAGATCCGTATTTTTCGATCGCTTTTATACATGCGAGTTTCAATTGCGGATGGTTGGCGATTCCTAAATAATTATTCGAGGCCAAATCAATAAAATGTTCTCCTTCGATGATCATCTCATCGCTAAGTTCCGATTGAACCACATGATAAAAAGGGTTATGCCTGGCTTTTTCAACAATGCCCAAATCCAGTTCAAACCGGTTGTAAAAATCAGTTTTGTTCATGATTTGCTATTTATGTATCTCGGCTTCCAAAATCTCAATAATATCTTGTACTGTTTTTATTTTCACGACTTCACCCATATCAACCTTGTACGAAAAGTCCGATTCAATGGCATTGATAACCATCAGCATATCCAACGAATCAAGAAACAGATCGTCGGTTAAACTCATATCCGGAGTGATGGGATATTTGATTTCTTTAACCGATCGGACAATCTCAATGACTTTTTCTTCAGTTGTTTTCATGGGTTATTTGGTTTTATTGGTTTATATCTTCTACGCGGATGAGCTGTGTGTACTTGATTGATGGTGATAACATTTGGTTGGATGCAATGAATCGCACATCACGGCACATTGATTACAACTTACACATTTGCTCTCGTAAAGCGGATCGTTTTTCAGTTTCAGTACCAGGTTGGGCTCGGTAATAAACGGGCGGCACAGGCTTACAAAATCGATCCCGCAATCGTGAATAGCATGATTGATCTCGCTTCCACTTCTGAAACCGCCCACCACAATAATCGGGATACGTGTAACTTTACGCGCAAGAAGAGCATAAGGCAAATTATACATGGGTTGCAGCGCAAAAAACCGTTTTTTCATCGAAGGGAAAATCATGTTTCGGGCAATCCATTTATAGAAAGGACTTTTCCGTTTATAGAAGGTGTTTTCAGCGAGGATACATTCACCGGGAAAATCGCCCCTGAAAATATTAAACGGAGCATCCATTGTGCCATAGCTGATTTCGATAGCGCTGACCTTCATTTTGTCGAGAAAATCAATCAGATGAAGAAACTGTTCCTGCGAAAATCGGATTTTGTAATCGTCGGAAGCGCTGATCTTAACCAGTATCGGGAAATCATGACCACATTTATCCCTGATGTTTTCAATTATTTTTTGCAGGAAGAATGTTCCGACGTTTGTTGCAGGATCAGGTTTAAACTCGTCTGTCCGGTTGTTTATTGAAGAAAGCAGAAACTGATGGATCAGATAGCCATGTGCAGCATGTAACTGAACACCGTCAAAACCTGCTTTTTGGGCAAGTATTGCTGCCTTGCCAAACGAACCAATTAGTCCAGATATCTCAGGAATTGTCAGTACATGGGGTATTTCTTTGAAGTATTCCGATTTTTTCGATGAAACCCCAACAACAAGGCATCCGGTAACCGAACTCAGGGTTTGACGTCCGGTATGGGCAATTTGAAGGAAAGTCCTGCAATTGTACCCATGTAGCATTTCTGTCAATTTCGAAAAAGAGCTAATCATCTCCGGAGAATCGCATCCGGCCTGCCCGGGATGCATCGCCTTGCCGTTTCGGGTAATATAGGTAAAGCCGGTAATAACAGCGGCAACATCGTGGGCAGCCAAATTCTTGTAAATATGGAAATACGATGCAGTCGGGAAACCATGTTCGTCTGCAGCTCCTTCAAAAGTGGCTGACCGGATAATCCTGTTTTTCAGTCTGACTGAGCCAATATTTGCCTCTTCAAATATTTCCATGGTGGTCTTCTAAGCTTTGATGTTCGTGTGCAGGTTGAACAGGAAGCCTACAAAAACATAGGTTATTAAGAAGAGGATTAATCCCAGTTCGGGATTGAAAAGCGACACAATACTTGCCTGGCCGCAGGTACATGCCCTGAAATTGGTGACCAGTGAGTAGTAAGTCATTTCACCTTGCGGATTTTGGTAATACAGCACGCCGGTCCAGACTTGCAGGAACACGGTCATCAATCCGAGAATGATGAAGATGTTATTCAATTCAATCTGAAAACCTTTAAAAATGTAATACCCGATCAGGAATAGAATCGAGGGCAAAAATGAGGCAGCAATGGAAATATATTTGTTTGTAATCAATCCATATTCAACCACAATTGTATTTTTACCGGCAGCTTTGTCTCCGGTATAGTCCTTGAAATAGGTGTAATAGGTCATCAGGGCATTCATTATGGCAATTAAAGCCAGGGCGCTGAAACGGCTTCGCGTAAAATAAATTTCCATTGGGCCACAGGCATAAAACCCATACAGCGCGCACATCGAAATCATGACGCCAAACACCATATTGCCCCATATTCCATGCCCTTTGGCATATTCATAAATCACGTTTAAAATGGCTCCGGCCACCAGGGGAAGGATGGCCACAGGCTCAAGATAAAACCAGGTAACCAGGAAAATGACCAGCATTAATAACAAGGACAGGGCCATAGCATGATAACGGTTTAGCTCACCTGTAACCATTGGCCGCTGCGGGGCATTAATTTTATCCTCCTTATAACCCAGAAAATCGTTCACTATCTGGTTGATTCCCCAGGCAAGAAAAAGTATAAGAATAATGACCATCTGTTTGGTAAGCGAGGCCGGGACTTCAATTGTTCTTACAAGTCCTGATGTTCCCCTTTCTCCAATGGTATTTGCAATAAATTGATAATGGGCTACGCCAACCCACCCGGCAATTCCAGTCACAAAAGAATAGTAGATGCGCATGGATTTTCCATAGGCTTTCAAAAATCGGATTGTTGCAGTTCTGTTCATTGAGACAGGTTTTTATAGTTGTGATAATTTTTCATAGAATCGGGTGGGCTCACCCCTGTCCCAGCCAGCATATATTTGCTCCGAAAGCTCCGGCTTCAAAGGCAGGTTCAATGACCCATTCTCAAGGTACTTTTCGTAAATTTCACTGGCAAACTGATCGCAGAGCAGGCATTGCCCCGGTGTATGGAATTCTGTGCGCATGTTGTAGTATATCGTGTCGAAATCATCGGTGGCGACATTTCCAAATGAGAAATTCAGGAACTCGCAGGGTTGCAAATCGCCTTTGGCATTGATATAAAAACGGTCGGTCCCGCCGGCTGTGCACCCAAACATTTCAGGTTCTTCCTCCATCAGCATGCAATAAACAAACGGGAACCCGATATGAGATTTCTCCTGATTGTATCTGGTCACTTTTTCTTTTACAATCGCAGTGTCTTCAGCATTAAATTTTTCGATTTGGCCGTGAAGCCAGCCACCGGCAGTTTTGGGCTTGATTAACTGAACCAGACAACCACCAAACTGTTTCTGCAAATCAAGTATCCGCTCAAAAGTTCCATCTTTGAAGCTTTCAGGCAACAAACAGGTGTTAAACATGACCGGAATATTCCCGGCATGACACATGGCAATCCCTTTTACCATGGACGACCAGGCTTCGTCGTTGCCCATAAACGCATTCATTTTTTCGGGTGAATCGGTGTGCAGCGAGAACATTACTCCCATCAGGTTCTTATTTTTCCGAAGTATTTTCAATCGTTCCGGAGTCATACCAAAACCGGTTGAATTAATCAGGATTTCCGATCGGTCGTCAATGGCATTGCAGACTTGAAGCAGCCTGTCGAATACCAAAAATGGTTCGCCGCCTTCGATGTTGAAAAATGCCACGCCCTTGTCCTGTAATTTGCGTACAACCTTCACCAACACTTCAATGTCAACATCTTTTCCTTTGTCGTATTTCTGATAGCAATGTTCACAATTGAACCGGCACGCCGAAGTGACTGAAACCAGAACCGAAACCGCTGGCATTTTCTCATCAAAAACAGTCACTTTATCACAGGCCGTGTAAAATGCTTTGGTCGGGAAAAATGGCACATAAAGGTTAACTTTAGTCAGTCGGCCAATTTTCACATATTTGTTTTCTTTCATTTTTGAGAAGAAGTACAGTAGTCTTTTCAAAATGCGGAAATAGTGCCGGACCTTGATCTTTCCTGTCAGGAGCCGGGCTGTATAATGAAGAAACGCTCTCAGTTTTATCCGGATGTCTTCCAGACTTTTTTGCTTTCCAATTAAGAATTTTACAGGTTCCATGATCGTTAAATTAACCGGTTGTCTTTATACCATTGCACTGTTTTTTTGATACCATCCTCCAAAGAGTATTGGCAACTATAAGAGAGCTCGTCTTCAGCTTTTTGGGCGCTGTAACAAATCGAATCGTAAAACATGTTTACCCTTGCACGGGTCAGAAATGGAGCGCTTTTCATTTTCAGGAGGGAAGCTGCCAGTTCGGCTAAAAAACCAATGGGCCAGGCCATTGCTTTGGGTATATTCAGTGGCTTTTTTACGCCCATTTCCCGACAGATCAGCCTGAAGATTTCATCTTGTTTGCAAACAGTTTTATTCCCGATGATGTAGCTGTTGAATCCATTGGGTGCATGTTGAAGAGCCAGGTGAAATGCCCACGCCAGGTCGCGCACGTAAACGACATGGAACAGGTTTTTCGTACTTCCGGGACCAAAAGGCATACGTGACTTTACGAATTTCATGTACTCGTAAAAACCGGATGAAAACTCCCGTTCTCCGTAAACCCAAACGGGTTGAATGACAGTTACATTTAATTGGTGTTTGATGGCAAACTCCCCGGTCTCCTTCACTGCCACCGACTTGCTGATACGGTAATGGTTCATTGCCGATGGCCAGACCTGATCCAGAAAATAGGGATAGCGTGGATTATGGGGCGATTGTTCATCTTTGGGAATCTCGCAATCTTCTTCACCATAACAGGAAACTGAACCTGTGATGATAATTCGTTTGATGTTATTGATCTGGCAGGTCTTCAAAACGTTTAGGGTTCCGGTCACATTTGTTTCATAGAAATCCTGCCACTTGCCCCAATCTGAAACTTTCGCCGCTGCATGAATGACAACCGAAGCGCCTTTTGTAGCCCGAATTAAAGAATCAAGGTCTGTTATGTCAGCATATTCCAGCTTAACCGGAAGCGTTTGAAGAAAGTCCGGAGTATTCTTTTGCCGGATACCACATACAACCTGATAACCCTGCCTTGAAAAATATTCAGCAAGGTGGCTGCCGATGAAACCGTTGGCCCCGGTCAGAAAGATAATATCATTAGTTGTAAGATTCATTCCGCAGAAAATCAAGCAGTTTATCCAGATATTCTTGTTTTGAACTGTAATCACGGGCAGAAATGCTGTATCGTTCCAGGTTCCAAACTTTGCCATCATCGGTGAGAGTCCGGGTTTCAGCTTTTGTGAATTCCCCTATCAGCGTGAACGTCAGGTCATTGGCATGAGCAGCTTTCAGAAATGCTTTATTATTTTCAGGAGGAACAGCAAACAGTAATTCGTATTCACCACATTCTCCTATAAAAAGCGCTTCCTTAGGTACCTTTAATAGTCGGCACAGCAACTTTGACTCCGGAAGATAAGGAAGATTTTCAACTTTATACCCGAGCCCGTTAAGTTCGGCAAGCGTGTTTAATGCATTCAACACGCCATCGCTGGTGTCAATGCAACAGGAAGCCCATTGCCCGATCAGTTTCGATTCCTTTATCCGGACCGGAAAATAGTTCTCCGCGAACTGGCTTTCCAACTGCACGATCTGTTCGCGATCATAAAGCGAAAAAGCAGCCTCGATATTTCCTGCCCCGATGGCGCCAGTCATATAAATGTGGTCTCTTTCTGTTGCGCCTTTTCTGGAGATCGGATTAGGCGAAAATCCCAGGCAGGTGCCGGTGTAACTCCAATGACTGGCCATACCCATATCGCCTCCAATTGAGCCAATTCCACAAATTTTTAAAACAGCGCCAATGCCCTGCGCCAATTGCGTAACATACTCCCGGTCCCACGACGAGCAGGCTTTGATGGCATGGGCATAAGAATACGGAATACCGCTAACCGCCAAAATATCGCTGATAGTGGCAGCAGCAAGATTGTATCCTAACCGGAATGGGTTATCGGTACGAAATAGATCCTCGTCAGAAAATTCGTCGGTAGTGAAAAGTAATTTGCCGGTTCCGCAGGTCAAAACTTCAGCGTCTGACTCAAAGAACTTGTTTTGCATATATGGGCTGACTGGAAGTTCAGTCAGAAAAATATCAATCAGTTCCTTTTCTCCCAGACAGTTTTTCATAGATAAAGATTAGTTGTGCATTCCGGAATCATACTAAGTCAACGACAGAAAAATTATGCTTTTCATTATTGATGATTTTATATACGTGAAATAGGATTTGGAGTTGCCTGAATAAGAATCACCTTGTTATTGCGAATCATGCTCATTTCATGTATTTTTGCTTCCCATTTTAAAAAGGATATCATGACCAAACAGATAGTTGTCAGTGGCATCAGGCCAACCGGAAATTTACACCTCGGAAATTATTTCGGGGCAGTGCGCAGCTTTTTGAAAATGCAGGAAGATTATACCTGCTATTTTTTTATTGCCGATATTCATTCGCTCACCACACATCCAACTCCGGGAGACCTTCAGGTTGGAGTTAAACAGGTGCTGGCTGAATATCTGGCTTGCGGCATTGATCCGGAGAAAGCGACCATTTTTATACAAAGCGATGTTCCTGAAGTATCCGAATTATATGCTTTCCTGAACATGAATGCCTATTTGGGCGAGTTGGAACGTACCACTTCGTTCAAGGAAAAAGCACGGAAACAACCCGAAAACGTGAATGCCGGTTTGCTGACTTACCCGGTTTTAATGGCTGCCGACATCATCATCCATAAAGCACAATTTGTACCGGTAGGGAAAGATCAGGAGCAAAACCTGGAAATGGCGCGTAAGTTTGCCGGACGTTTCAACCGCATGTACAACTGCGAACTGTTCCCGCTTCCACAGCCTTTTACCTTCGATGGCGGCGATATGATTAAAGTTCCCGGATTGGATGGCAGCGGAAAGATGGGCAAATCAGAAGGGAATGGTATTTTTCTGGTTGAAGATCCGAAAGATATCCGCAAAAAGGTGATGCGGGCCGTTACCGATGCCGGTCCGATCGAACCCAACAGCAAAAAGACTGACGCAGTGGAGAACTTGTTTACCCTTTTAAAAATTGTTTCGACCCCAGATGTGGTGTCTCATTTCGATGCGGCTTACAACGATTGCAGCATCCGCTACGGCGACCTGAAAAAACAACTGGCCGAAGACATTGTGGCCTTCACAGCCCCCATACGCGAACGTATTCTGGAAATCCTGAAAGACGAAGCTTATCTGGGAAAGGTTGCCCGTCTGGGAGCCGAGCGTGCCCGCGAATCAGCACAAAAAACATTGGAAGAAGTAAAAGATGTAATTGGGTTCAGGAGACTTTTCTAAACCTCCAGATCAAATATTCCATCCGGAATCCGGAGTACGATTTCGCGCCTGTCTTGGTCAATGCTAACGATCAAATCCACATTTAAAGGAACAAGCGCTTCATCACCCTGGTATTCAACCGAAAGCAAAACATTTCCGGAGTAATCGTGAACCTGGTTAATTTCGCCAATCAGCCCAAGTATTTCGTCGAACAACTGAAATCCTACGAGTTCGTGTGCAACCATTTCATCTTCCAGTTCAATCACATCCTTTTCGTTGACATAAACCGATAATCCGGATAGTTCCCTGGCCTTTTTATCCGTATCAACCCACTCGAGCTGAGCAATGACCGATTCACCCGATTTAAACCGCAATCCTTCGTTGGTAATGAAATAAGGAACCAACAGATTATCTATTTCCAGAAAAAGAGTTGGGTATTCTTCAAGGGTTTCGTAAAATTCTTCCTGAAACCGGATAACCAATTCTCCGTGTATTCCGTGGGGTTTCTGAACATAGCCAACTTTTACACAATTAACTTTTGGTATTGTTTCCATTTTGGTAAAAATAGAAAAAAGCGACAGATTTCTCTGTCGCTTTTATATTTGTCTGCCTTAAACAGAAATTTAAAACAGGATTCGGCCATATGTTATCCTTCAGTTTTCTCAGGAGCAGCTTCTTCCGGAGCTACTTCAGGAACTTCTTCCGGAATTATTTCAGGAGCAACTTCAGGAGCAACTTCCGGAACTTCTTCTGGAATTATTTCAGGAGCAACTTCCGGAGTTACTTCAGGAACTTCTTCCTCTTCCACCGCTTCAACTTTAGGAGCAGACGCGGCCCTTGCAGCAGCGGCAGCGTTGGCATTGCGTTTGGCAATGGCATTGGCTCTTTCTGCATTCTTTTTGGCTTCCATGTCGAGTTGAGCTTTCTTTGAAGATTCCGAGTTGACAACCAATCCATCTTTTTTAGCCTGAACTTTATTCGCTTTTTCGGCCACCCAGGCTTCGAATTTAGTTTCAGCTTCTTCAGCAGTGAAAGCGCCTTTGGCAACTCCGCCTAAAAGATGTTTTTTGTACATTACTCCTTTGTAAGATAAAATAGCTCTTACGGTGTCGGTTGGTTGGGCGCCATTAACAAGCCAGGTTAAGGCTTTGTCAAAATCGAGATCGATTGTAGCAGGATTTGTGTTTGGATTATATGATCCAATCCTTTCAATGTTACTACCATCCCGTGGTGCCCTGCTATCAGCTATCACAATGTGATAGTAAGCAAACCGTTTGCGACCATGTCGCTGCAATCTGATTTTTGCTGGCATTTTGCTTTAATTTAAATGATAAACAGTTAGTAAAAAATTTGTGGCGCAAAGGTAAAACATTAATCCTGAATTCAAAATCCCCTCCTAAAATAAATATCTTTGCATCAGACAACCTTTGGGATGTGAAGTGCATCTTTATCACTATTGATCCAAATATTCAAAAAACATAACCATGAAACAGTTCAATATTTTAGTAATTCTATTTTTCGCTTTTTATATTTCTTCCTGTAGCAAGGAGGAGTCGCAACCAACAGGGGTGGGCGATGTATTAATTGTTACAAAAAAATCAGGAACAAATACTGTTTATGGCTTATCCTTTTATGCTTATACATTTAGCTCCTTCCAAAGTGTAAAAGCAGTAAATACAACAGTTCCTGATAAAATTTACACCTTGAAATCAAATCAGGATTACAAAACTAATTTTTTATACGAAACTCCTGATGCTGAATTTACTGCATCCAAACCAACTGCCGCAACCTATAATTTTTCTGCTGTTTTCGAAAATGGCGCTACTCACGAATTTCAGGATATTTTGTCTGACAAAGCCTTGTCGTTGCCTGTAATTGAAAAATGCGAATACAATGCAACAAAGCGTTTACTTGAAGTAAGCTGGGCTACGCTAACTGATGCCGACAGTTACGCCATTAACATTCTGGATGGTTCGACGGTGGTTTTTGGAAGCGCCGAATTGCCTAATACAGTAAAAGCCTACTCAATCAGTGCAAATGGCGGCGGATGGTTATCCGGGTTTACTCCTAAGCGGAAAAACCTATCAGGTTAAAGTTTTAGGTTTTTTGTACGAATCGGAGGCCAACTCGTACAATGTTCAGGCTTCATCTGTTTCTGAAACCAATGTAACCTGGGGAGATTAGTTGATTTTCAAAATACATAGTTACCGACACAAAAATTTTAACTCATGAAATCCATCAAGAATTTTGCCCTACTTATGTGCGCCTTTTCATTGGTGTCATGTTTAAAAGATCCGGATGATAACATCTGTTCAGGAGATGCAATGATTGTATCAAAAATGGCAGGAAACAATGCCGTTTATGGCCTTTCGATCTATGCCTATACCAACAGTTCGTTCCAAAGTGTACAGGTTGTAAGTTCGGCCGATGCCGGAAAATCCTTCTCATTGAAATCCGATCAGGGCTTGAAAACGAATTTCATTTACGAAATGCCCGAGAGTGAATATACCACTACCAGGCCGGCAGCAACGACCTACACATTCACTGCAGCCCTTACTGATGGAACAACTCAGGTTTTTGATGATGTTTTATCCGATAAAGTTTTACCAATCCCAACCATTCAAAAATGTACCTATAATACTGAAATGTATCAGCTCGATATTGCCTGGCCAGTTACCGAAGGTGCATCAAGTTATGTCGTTTATATTTTTAATGGCCTATCTCCGGTTTTTGCAAGCTATGAATTGGCAGGTACTGCAAAATCTTTTACGGTTATTTCCGGCGGAAATGGATGGGCAAGGAGTTTTTCGCCTGAAACCGGGAAAACATATACTGTTCGGCTATATGCTTATTTGTACGAAGATCAGGGGAACAGCAACAACATCCAGGCAATATCATTTACAGATCAAACAGTGGTTTGGGGAAAATAGACTTTTCTTTATTTATACCGTTTCATTTTCTACATTTGCCTTGTATTAATTATAAATCCGAAAATGATTCTCAAAGAACAGGTAAAAGATCTTGTTGATCGCCAGGCTGCGTTAAGGAGGCATCTTTGACTACGATCAGAAATTAATTCAACTTCAGGAAGAAGAGCTTAAAACCCAGGATCCTGATTTCTGGAACAATCCCAAACAAGCTGAAGCACAGATGAAAGTCATCAGGTCGGTAAAAGTATGGACCGATGGATATCATGAAGTGGCCAAAAACATGGAAGATTTGCTCGTTTTATACGACTTCTATGAAATGGGAGAAGCTACCGAGGAAGACATTGAGGAACATTTCAATCATACTTTATTTTTAATCGAATCGCTCGAAACCAAAAATATGCTCCGGAAAGAGGAGGATAAACTGGGAGCCATTTTGCGAATCAATGCCGGAGCGGGTGGAACGGAGAGCAATGACTGGGCTGAAATGCTCATGCGCATGTATATGAGGTATGGCGAAAGGCAAGGTTATAAGGTTAAAACTGTCGAGTATCACGGTGGCGATGAGGTGGGGATTAAAAGTTGCTCCATCGAATTTGAAGGCGAATATGCCTATGGCTACCTGAAAAGCGAAAACGGTGTTCACCGGTTGGTGCGTCTGTCGCCATTTAATGCACAAAGCAAACGGATGACTTCATTCGCTTCAGTTTTTGTATCGCCGGCTATCGACGATTCCATCGAAATCGAAATTAAAGATTCGGACATTTCATGGGATACTTTTCGTTCGGGTGGCGCTGGCGGACAAAATGTAAATAAGGTGGAGACCGGTGTCCGGTTGAAGCATGCCCCTTCAGGAATTATCATTGAAAATACCGAAAGCCGCTCACAGTTGAATAACAAGGAAAATGCACTGCGATTGCTGAGATCGCAATTGTACGAACTCGAACTTCGGAAACGCCGTGAAGCCGAACAATTGGTTAATGCCTCAAAAAAGAAGATTGAATGGGGTTCGCAAATCCGTTCCTATGTTCTTCAACCTTACAAATTAGTAAAAGATAACCGGACTAATTTTGAATCGGGCAATGTGAATGCCGTTCTTGATGGCGATATTGATGGCTTCATTAAGGCATTCCTGATGGAATTCAGCGATGAAAATTAACTGAGGGATTGATTATAAATAGATACTTGTTGTCATTTGTTTCACGTCATTGATTATCATTTGCTTCGCGTCATTTTGAATGACAATTTAATGACTATAAATGACAATTGGATGACCTTCGTATGATTTTAGACGATAACTTATGAACGCAACCATCCGCCTTGCAGAACAACGTGATGTGCCGGGAATTCTGGAAATATACACCCCGTTTATTCTCCATACCGCAGTCACTTTCGAAGAAATTGTTCCTGACCAGGAGTCATTCTGGGAACGGATTCGGGGAATAATGGACGAATTGCCTTTTCTGGTTTGCGATATAGATGGTCACATTGCCGGATATGCCTATGCATCAGAATACCGCCACCGGGCTTCGTACCGGTGGACCAAGGAAGTTTCGGTATATGTTCATCCTGATTTTCACCGTAAAAAAGTAGCCTATGCGCTCTACACCAGTTTGCACGAAATGGTGCGTTATCAGGGAATCGCCAATTTGCTGGCTATCATTACCATGCCCAACGAACCGAGTGTTGCGTTTCACGAGTATTTCGGGTACCACAAATGCGGCGAATTCTCTAAAGTCGGTTTCAAACTGAATCAATGGCAACAGGTGGGCTGGTTCGAATTGTTCATTCAGGACGAAACCCAAACACCAAAACAGCAGATTTTACGTTTGAGTGAAATCATCGAACTTCCGGCATTTCAGGAAGCTGTACAGAAAGGATTAGATAAGCTAAACCTATAATAAACTGTTTCATAGGTGCTTTTCGCACAGATAAAACTAAAAGAATGGACAACAACAGCATATACAATAACCGCGAATTAAGCTGGCTTTCGTTTAATGCCCGGGTTCTTCAGGAGGCTGAAGATCCGACGGTTCCATTGTTCGAACGAATCCGTTTTCTTGGCATTTTTTCGAATAACCTTGATGAGTTCTTTAGGGTCCGGGTAGCTGCTGTACGGCGTATGCTTGAGTTTGGAAAAGACGAGGAATCTCTTTTGGGCGATATGACTCCCGCCGAATTGTACGATAAAATACAGGAAACTGTTGTTCAGCAGCAGCAAAAGGCTCAGGAAATTTACCGGAATATATGGGAGGAAATGGCCAGCGAAAACATTTTCATGATTGATGAAAAGCAGCTCACTCACGAGCAAGGCGTATTTGTCAGAAAGTACTTTAATGTTAAAGTGCTTCCCAACATAGTCCCTATCATGTTGGGTAAATCTATGAAATTTCCTTATTTGCGCGATAAATCGGTTTACCTGGCCGTAAAATTATCAAAGACCAAATCACCTGATAAGTTTGCCTATGCGCTCATCCGGGTCCCCAGCCGGTCGGTCTCACGCTTTTTGGTTCTGCCCGATCAGGGGAACAAGAAGTTTGTCATTTTAGTTGACGATGTCATCCGTTTCTGCCTGAATGATATTTTCCCGATTTTCAATTTTGATCATTTCGAGGCATACACCATCAAAGTCACCCGTGATGCCGAGCTCGATATTGACGATGATATTTCGAAAAGTTATATGGAAAAAATGGAAATCAGCCTGAAAAAACGCAAGGTTGGTATTCCTGTCCGCTTGATTTACGACCGCGAATTGCCCGGTGACCTGCTTGAATTTATCATGAAAAAAATGAAACTTAACGGGGAAGAAAAAACGGTAGCTGGCGGAAGATATCACAATCATAAAGATTTTATGGACTTTCCTGAAGTTGGGAAACCACATCATTATTATCAGAGACTGCCTCCTGTTCCTCACAAAGATTTACCTCAACATCAGAGTATTCTGAAAAAATTGAGACAGAAAGATATTTTACTTCATTATCCCTATCAAAGTTTTTCGCATTTCATCGATTTTCTGCGTGAGGCGGCCATTGATCCAAAAGTCAGTGAAATCGGAATTACGCTGTACCGTGTTTCTGAAACATCAAAAGTGGTGAATGCCTTACTGAATGCTATCCGAAACGGCAAAAAAGTGACGGTTGTAATCGAATTGCAAGCCCGTTTCGACGAAGAAGCCAATATCTTCTGGTCCAATAAATTACAGGAAGAAGGCGCGCATGTGATCAACGGCATTCCCGGACTTAAAATACACTGCAAGCTGGCCTGGGTTGAACGCAAAGAAAAAAATGGCATTCGCAACTACGCCTACATCGGTACCGGAAATTTCCATGAAGGAACTGCCCGTGTATATGCCGACATGGGTTTGCTGACTGCCGATCCTGAAATTGCAAACGATGTGGCCAACATGTTCGAATTCTTCAAGCATACTTATAAACATTTCGATTTCAAACAGATCATCGTCAGCCCATTTTCGCAGCGCAGCTTCTTCCTGCATAAAATTGATCAGGAAATAGCCAATGCAAAAAAAGGAAAGCAAGCCTATATGATCCTAAAGATGAATAGCCTTATTGATCAGGAAATGATAGACAAGATTTACAAAGCGAGTCAGGCTGGGGTAAAGATTCAGCTCATTATCCGCGGAATATTTGGATTGAAAACAGACGATCCGGTTTTGAGCGAAAACATAGAGGCCATCAGTATTGTTGATAAGTATCTGGAACACACCCGGGTAATACTTTTTGCCAATGGCGGGAAAGATGAAATTTACATATCGTCGGCCGACTGGATGTCGCGAAATCTTGATCGCCGCATTGAAGTAGCCTGTCCGATCTATTCTCCTGAAATTAAAAATGAGCTAAAAGAATTACTGCGTATTCAGCTTCGCGACAACACCAAAGCCCGGATTATCGATAGTGAACTGAGCAACCGGTATAATAATCCGAACAATGGACAACGTAACCGGGCACAGGAAGATTACCACAACTACATCAAAAAAAGACATCAGAATAATATGAAGATTTACCACAATCCACGATGCTCAAAAAGCCGCGAAGGACTTAAATACCTTGAAGAAAGAGGATTCGATATCGAGGTCATTGATTACATGAAAAATGGGATCTCTGCCCGGGAGATCAAAGATTTTCTGAACAAATCAGGACTGAAAGTAACCGATATTATCCGTACTTCCGAAAAACTTTATAAGGAAAAGTATAAAGGGCACGAATTCACAGCAGAAGAATGGATCAGCATTCTGGTTGAAAATCCAAAACTGATTCAGCGTCCCTTGGTAATTAAAGGTACACATGCCATACTTGCAAGGCCCGTCGAGGAAATTCTGAAATTGCTATAATTCCAAAAACTATGATAACTTTAACACAACTGGAATATATTGTTGCTGTGGATACCTTCCGTCATTTCGGCAGGGCGGCTGAAAACTGTTTTATTACCCAGCCAACTTTAAGTATGCAGATTAAAAAACTGGAGGAAGATCTGGAAGTCATCATTTTCGACCGCAGCAAACAACCGCTGATCCCAACCGATGTGGGTCGCCGCATCATAGATCAGGCCCGCATTGCCCTTCAGGAATCGCAGAAAATAAACAACATCATCAAAGAACATAAAAACCTGATTTCGGGCGAACTTAAGATCGGGATTATCCCAACCCTGGCACCCTATCTGCTGCCTTTGTTTATCGGGAATTACAAGCGTAAGTATCCAAACATCAACATAAAGATTGAAGAGCTGACCACGGCCCATATTATCGATCGCCTTCACCGCGATTTAATTGATGTGGGCATCCTCGTTACGCCACTCCATGAAGACCGGATTAATGAAAAGCCAATTTTTTACGAAGGAATGTTGCTGTATATTCACGACGATCATCCCCTGGCACAAAAAGCCAATATCAAACTGAAAGACATTGCAACTCCTGAAATATGGCTCTTAAGCGACGGGCACTGTTTCCGTAATCAGGTGATTAACCTCTGCTCTTTCAAAGGTGCGGCCAATTCTGCATTGCCCTTCCATTTCGAAGCAGGCTCACTCGAAACAGTCATGAATATCATAGACAAAGAGGGCGGAATGACTATTATTCCTGAATTGGCAACTATCGGAATGAGTGAAGCCCGGTTTGAGCATGTAAGGACTTTCACCGACATCAATCCACTCCGTGAAGTAAGTTTGGTTTATTCCAGGCATTTCGCCAAGTATAAACTTGTTGAATTGCTATGGAAAGAAATCGTTGCTTCGATGCCCGAAAAACTGCTGCAAAAAAACCGGGGAACTATCGTAGAATGGAGGTAATTTTCCTCTGCATGGTATTTGCAGTTCACCAAATCTTAATTTTTCATTGTAATTCCAAACCCAAAACGAGGTAAACCAAACTAACTTGATTGATTTAAGGTTAAATTTTAGATAAAAATTTGGTGACTAAGAAAATTGGCTTATTTTTGCAGTCCCAAAATCAGGGAATTAACAAGTTGGCCCGTTCGTCTAGGGGTTAGGACGCCAGGTTTTCATCCTGGTAGCAGGGGTTCGAATCCCCTACGGGCTACAAATAAATTTTAACAATTTAGACTACAAAAGATGGCACATCATAAATCGGCTAAAAAGAGAATCAAACAAGACGAGGTAAAAACCTTGCAGAATAAGTACTATGCCAAAACAATGCGTAATGCAGTAAAAAAATTGCGCCTTGAAACTGACAGGGAAGTAGTTGCAGAAGCTTTACCAAAAGTTGTTTCAATGATTGACAAACTTGCTAAAAAGAATGTTATTCATGCAAACAAAGCTGCTAACCTGAAGTCTTCTTTGGTTATACACCTGAACAAAATCTAGAAAAACTTAGTTTTTCAAAATATATGGAAACCGTCTTTGTTTTAGGACGGTTTTTTTTGCATGTAGTCAAACCATCGGGTGCGGAAGTTTTCAACTTCCGGTTTCAATTCAGCCTTTTGTCCTGCAATGATATTTTGTATCATTTGTGCATATTTAAATACATACTGCGCAAAAGTATATAAAAAACGTGCAGTACAATTAAAACAATGACAAATATTAGTGTCTTAAATCTACTAACAGATTCATTTATCTTTGCAATCGTGACTCCGGCCAATCTCTCCATTCAACCGTTTTTCAATTAGTTCGTCAATCCGGTCGCGCAGAGGTTCAATGGTAATTTTCTGAACGACCTCGTGAGCAAAGGCATTCATCAGCATCATCCGGGCATCCTTTTCTCCTATTCCACGGGCACGGAGAAAAAACAATGCATCTTCGTCAATCTGACCAACCGTCGCACCGTGACTGCATTTCACATCATCGGCATCAATAATAAGCTGAGGCTTGGTTTGCATTTTAGCTTTGTCCGACAACAACACATTGTTGTTCCGCTGAAAGGCATTGGTTTGCTGGGCATCTCGGGCCACATGAATCCGACCTGAAAAAGCGCCGGTTGATTCATCATCGAGAATATTTTTATAAATCTGGTTGCTCAAACAATTGGGTGAAGCATGTTCAATTATGATGAAATTATCTATGTGCTGCTTTTTATCGGTAAACGAAAGTCCATTAACATTGGCCTCAGAATGGTCGCCGCTAAATGTAACCTTCAGGTTGTTTCTGATCAGTCCGCCATGCAGGCTAAATGTTCCGGTATTCAGGACAGAATTACGCTGTTGCCTGTAAAATGCTGAATTAATCACGGTTGACTGGTTGTGATAATTCTGGATAGAATAAACATCAACCATTGCATCCTGTCCGATAAATACTTCGGTAACCGAATTGAACAGATAGGAAACCGGAGTGAGTGTTTGGTCGCAAACCACCAGTTTAACCAGACTGGCAGCTTCTGCGACAATCAGGTTTCGCTGCGTTGCCATCAGATTTTCGTTGGAACTAAGCAAATTGATGATTTGAACCGGCTTTTCAATTACAACCCCTTTCGGAACAAAGAGAAAAAACCCATCTTTTGCAAAAGCTGTATTCAGAGCCACAAACGGGTCGTTCGACAATCCAGCCTGACGGTTCAAATAATTTTGAATCAAATCAGGTTGTTCATTGGCAATCTGTTCAAGGCTACCTAAAACGACACCTTTCGGAAGTTCAGCGCCTGGATTATTTCCGCTGTAAAACCATCCGTTCACCAGGAAAACCAAGTGCGCATCCAACTCCGGAATATTGTTTTTGAAAATCTCATTCAGGTTAATTAATCCTGATTCACGAACCAATTCCTGACGATAGCTATTTTCGAAAGCGGGTTTGAGCCTGGAATACTTGTAATCTTCGTTTTTTAAATCCGGTATTCCGGTTTGGGCAAATCGTTTGATTGAAACTTCGCGCATCCGGTTAAGGATTGGCGAAGATCCACGGGCGAGTACTTCCCTGTTTTGTTCAAACAGCGAAACCAATTGATCCACCTGTGATATTTTTTCAGAAATAATACTCATGATTATTGATCGTTCCCGTTTTTAATCCAATCGTAACCTTTTTCTTCCAGCTCAAAGGCCAGTTCTTTACCTCCGGTTTTTACAATCCGTCCGTTATGCAAAACGTGTACAAAATCAGGAATGATATAATCGAGCAGACGCTGGTAGTGTGTTACAATGATGGTCGCATTCTCAGGTGTTTTCAAGGCATTCACACCTTCGGCGACAATCCGGAGCGCATCAATATCCAATCCCGAATCAGTTTCGTCAAGAATAGCAAGTTTAGGCTCCAGCATAGCCATCTGGAAGATTTCGTTTTTCTTTTTTTCGCCTCCTGAAAAACCTTCGTTCACCGAACGGTTCGTCAGTTCAGTATCGAGGTGAAGCATATCCTTCTTGGCACGCATCAGTTTCAGGAATTCACCGGCTGTTAACGGGGCCAGTCCTTTAAATTTACGGTGTTCGTTGACCGAAGCTTTCAGAAAGCTGATCATTGGCACGCCAGGAATTTCTACCGGGTACTGGAAACTCAGGAACAACCCGCTGCGCGAGCGGACTTCAGGAGAAAGTTCCAACAAATCCTGGCCCAAAAATGTTACTTCACCTTCCAGTATTTCGTAGTCTGACTTTCCGGCGAGTATATTGGCAAGGGTACTTTTTCCTGAACCATTGGGTCCCATGATGGCATGTACTTCGCCGGTTTTTACTTCCAGATTGATCCCTTTCAGGATTTCCTTGCCTTCAACCGAGGCACGTAAGTTCTTTATTGATAGCATTCTAAAATAGTTTCAAGTTCAAAATTCCAAGTTCCAGGTCTTGAGTGGCGAATCTTGAATCTCGAGTAAAAAACACTCAACATTCGGGATTCATTCGCCATTCGGGATTCTAACATTCTAATATTCCTCTTACCCTACGCTTCCTTCCAGACTGATGGCCAGCAATTTCTGTGCTTCAACGGCAAATTCCATCGGAAGTTTGTTCAGGACTTCGCGGGCATAACCGTTAACGATCATCCCGATGGCATCTTCAGTGGAAATACCACGCTGGTTGCAGTAAAATATCTGGTCTTCTCCGATTTTGGAAGTTGTGGCCTCGTGCTCGATGATTGACGATTTGTTGCCCACTTCGATGTAAGGAAAAGTATGCGCGCCACAGGTTGAACCGAGTAAAAGAGAGTCGCACTGTGAATAGTTGCGTGAATTGGTTGCGCCTGGCATCACTTTCACCAAACCACGATACGAATTATCACTTTTCCCTGCCGAGATACCTTTCGATACGATAGTGCTTTTAGTATTTTTACCAATGTGGATCATCTTGGTTCCGGTGTCGGCCTGCTGATGGTGATTGGTCAGGGCAACGGAGTTAAACTCGCCTACAGAATTATCACCGATTAGCACACAGCTTGGATATTTCCAGGTAATGGCCGAACCGGTCTCAACCTGTGTCCAGCTAATCTTGGAGGATTCGCCTCGGCAAATACCACGCTTGGTAACGAAGTTATAAATTCCACCGATTCCGTTTTTGTCTCCCGGATACCAGTTCTGAACCGTTGAATATTTCACTTCGGCACGATCCATGGCAATGATTTCGACTACTGCGGCATGCAACTGGTTTTCGTCGCGCATCGGGGCTGTACAGCCTTCGAGATAACTCACATAGCTGTCGTCTTCAGCAATAATCAGGGTGCGCTCGAATTGACCGGTTCCGGCTGTATTGATCCTGAAATACGTCGAAAGTTCCATTGGGCAGCGAACACCTTTGGGAATGTAGCAGAACGATCCATCTGAAAATACTGCCGAATTCAGGGCAGCAAAAAAATTATCAGTTATAGGAACAGACATCCCAAGGTATTTTTTGATCAGTTCCGGATGCTCAATCAGCGCTTCACTGAAGGAGCAAAAAATGATTCCTTTTTCGCCAAGCACCTTTTTAAAAGTGGTGGTTACCGAAACGCTGTCCATCACCACATCAACCGCAACACCAGCAAGGTGTTTCTGCTCTTCGATCGGAATTCCCAGTTTTTTAAAGGTTTCAAGCAACTCCGGATCAACTTCGTCCAGACTTTGGTATTTCGGGCTTGTTCGGGGAGCCGCGTAATAAATGGTTTCCTGAAAATCAATGGGAGGTATCCGCAAATGGGCCCATTCCGGAGCTTTCATTTTCAGCCATTCGCGGTATGCTTTCAATCTGAATTCAAGCATAAATTCAGGCTCCTTCTTTTTAAATGAAATCAGCCTGACCACATCTTCGCTTAATCCTTTGGGAATAACATCGGTCTCAATATCGGTTACAAAACCGTATTGATATTCTTGTGTAGTTATGTCGTTTAATAATTTATCCTGATTTTCCATGTCGTTCTGTCTCTCCTGATTGCAACTTAGTAACAATCCTGCACCCTGACTGTTTAAAATTAATTGCAAAGATAAGGAAGTAAAGCTATTTTTGCCGATGATTTGGAGACAATAAATACCTTCAGGTCTTAATTATTAACATGCAAGAAACAAAAAAACCAACTTTACTTTCTGAACTGGGAGAGTTTGGATTGATTAACCGCCTAACCGAAAAAATAAAACTCAAAAATACAAGTACGCTAAAAGGAGTTGGTGACGATGCGGCTGTTTTGTACTATCCTGAAAAAAAGATTGTGGTAACTACCGACCTTTTAACCGAAGGAATTCATTTCAACCTGATGTATGTTCCGTTGAAACATCTGGGCTATAAGGCTGTGGTAGTAAACCTTTCGGATGTTTATGCCATGAATGCCACACCACGGCAGATCACAGTTTCGATAGCTATTTCATCGAAGTTTTCACTCGAAGCTGTTGAAGAACTTTATTCAGGAATTCATCTGGCCTGCGAAAAATACGGAGTTGACCTGATTGGCGGCGACACCACAAGCTCGCTTACCGGTCTGACCATCAGCATAACGGCCATTGGTGAAGCCAATGAAAACGAACTTGTTTACCGCAGTGGCGCTCAGGTAAACGACTTGCTCTGTGTATCAGGAGATTTGGGCGGCGCATACATGGGTTTGCAATTGCTGGAACGCGAAAACCAAGTGTTCAAAGTAAACCCAAATCAAAAGCCTCAATTCGAAGGTTACGATTATATTCTGGAACGGCAGTTGAAACCCGAAGCACGCGCTGATATTAAAGCATTACTGAAAACCTTGAATATCAAGCCAACCGCAATGATTGATATTTCAGACGGACTGTCGTCGGAAGCGCTGCATTTGTGCAATGCATCGAAAGTGGGTTGCAGTATTTACGAAGAAAAAATACCACTTGATAAGCAAACGAAAGATTTTGCCGAAGAGCTGAACATCAATCCACTGGTGGCAGCACTCAATGGCGGTGAAGATTATGAATTGCTGTTTACTGTTCCGCTTGCCAGTTTTGATGTGATTAAAAAGGAATTCGACATTACCATTATCGGCCACATTACTGCCGAAAGCGAAGGAACCAACCTCATCACCAGTGGAGGTTCGGTAATTCCGCTTCAGGCGCAGGGATGGAATCCGCTGATGAATTCTGAATATTAACGCTAATTTCTCCAATTAGGCGTTTTATTTCCCGCAAACCAGGATTGAAGTGGTGTACTTTATGTTGCTGAATATGCCCGGATTATTCTGTTCATCTCAACATTCACTGCTTCATTAATTAACTGACGACTTTTGTCAGCCTCAAACCATTCCACCGTGCGGCGAATTCCTTCACTGAAAGGTATATTAGCCTGAAATCCGGGAACGAATGATTTTATTTTAGTGTTGTCAAACACCGTACTCCACATTTTGTCACCGTATAAACTTCCGGTAAACGATGGGGCCACTTTTACAATAAAGTCGGATGGAATATGCACGATGTTTGCTTCAACGCCCAAAGCTCCGGCAATGGTTTGATAAATCTGATCCCAGTTCAGAACTTCATCAGTAGTAATGTGGAAGGCCTCACCCAAGACTCGCTCATTTCCCAGAAGTTCAATAAAACCGCGGCTAAAGTCTTCGGCATGAGTCACCACCCAAAGCGATGAACCGTCGCCGTGAACAATGATTGGCAGTCCTTTTTTCATGCGATCGGCTAAAGTATAGCAACCCCAGCCACCAATAGCAATCGGGAAATTTGTATCATAAGTCAGTGAAGGCCTGACAATCGTTACCGGGAAACCCTGATCGCGGTAGGCTTTCATCAGGCGTTCTTCGCAGGCAATTTTGTTACGCGAATAATCCCAATAAGGATTTTCCAGCGGTGTAGATTCTGTGATCAGATAATGTTTTGGGGGCTTTTGGTAGGCTGAAGCCGAACTGATGAACACAAACTGTTCGGTGCGGCCACTGAAAATAGCAAGGTTGCGCTCAATATCTTCCGGAGAATAAGCAATCCAGTCAACCACCACATCAAAATTCAGGTTCTTTAATGCAACCTGCATGCTTTTCAGTTCGTGGATATCCGCAGTCAGGGTAATACTTGCGGGAATTCCGGAGGAACGCAATCCACGGTTCAGCAAATAAAGTTCGTAACCTTTGTCAATGACCTGGCGACTGACCGCACTGCTGATAAAACCTGTTCCACCGATAAAAAGTACTCTCATAACAGATTCGTTTTTAAACTTTGCCTGATAAAAGTAGAAAAAAGGAAAATAATCAAATCAAATTCAGTAATTTGGTCATCAAAACTAAACATTTATGAACCCAGCAATGAAACAAAAATCAATGAAACTTTTGGGCCTGATTCTAACTTTCCTTCTGATCAATTCAACTGTTTTCAGTCAGGTAATCGGCCTTGTGGATGTAAAACATGCTGAACAGGTGATTACCGTTGGCGGCCCGACGGCCGATGTTACAGGATTTACATCTGAGGCGATTATGATTGCAATGGATGCACTTCGTACCCGAGGTGGCGGTGTAGTGAAACTCAAACCTGGTACCTTTGAAATTATTGGTCCGGTGCGCCTTTCGAGCAATACTTCACTGATCGGATCAGGCAAATCAACCATCCTGAAAAAATGCGATGGATTTAAAACCAGCTTTATTATTGATGCAGATTGGGGAATGTTAAAGGCAGTGGTAAAAGATGCAAGCGGTTTTAAAAAGGGGATGGGTATTCAGTTGTATGATGAGGGGCACAATCAGGGTTGGGATGTTACAACTGCTGTAATTACCGACATTCAGGACAATGTGATTTATTTTGACAACCGCACGGTAAACGATTACCTGGCCAGCCTGAACGGAACCATTACCAATGGCTGTTCGATTATGGAAGCGGTTGATGTGGAAAATGTGAAAATTGCTGACCTGGTTATCGAAGGAAATAAGTCAACCAACGATTACATCAATGGGTGCCGGGGCGGAGGAGTTTACATTCATAAATCGAAAAACTGCAGGGTGGAAAATGTCCGGATTAACGAGTTTAATGGCGACACTTTTAGCTGGCAGATTACTGAAAACATCACAATCAGGGGATGCGAAGCTTCGAATGGAGGAGGACTTGGATTCCATCCCGGAACCGGATCGGATCATTCCATTGTCGAAAACTGCATCAGTCACCACAATAAAGGAGACGGTTTATTCCTTTGCTGGCGCGTCCAAAATGGTATCTTCCGCAACAATACATCGTATGCCAACGGTGATAATGGAATTTCCATTGGCCATAAGGATACTGACAATGTATTTGAAAATAACCGGGTTTACGAAAATGCCCATCACGGCGTACTTTTCCGTAACGAGAACGAGCAAAATAGTGGACACCGTAATACATTTACCAACAATACCATTGAAAACAACGGCACGGAGCGCGAATCGGCCGGGTTCTACATTGGCGGCGAAACGCACGACATTACCATTACCAATAATACAATCCGTTCAACCGGAAAAGGGAAGCAGACCACTGCTGTTTGGGTTGGCAAACAATCAACGAAAGTAACCGTCAGAGACAATCAGATTTCGGGTTCGAAGGAGTTGGTGCAGGAAAAATAGGGTGCGGAGATTTGATTGTTTTCATGTCCGTCGGCTGAAGCCAGACGGCAAAGGATAATGCTTTGTATAACATTCGCGCTCATTCAATGCGCTATCCTTTGCCGTTTCACTTTAGTGAACGGACATGAGGTTTTAACAGTGCTCCCTTCGACATGCCATTTAGATTTGTAGTTCTATTAACATTAATTGTTTACAGTTCTTTGAAATAATGTCTATGTTGTTGATTTTCTTTTCTTTTTGCTACTTTTTCTTTTCTTTGTTTACAAGTAAAAACTGTTAATATCAGCAACCATGGTCCGGGGCGCTTTAGTTCGACAGCTAGGTTAATGGCCTATCCTGAGATTCAATCCCCGGTACCAGGTTTTGGGCTGGCCTCGAATAGAAATTAAGGAAAGACCTATTATTAATGGCTCGAGTGTACCCGAAACATGGTTGTTTTTTTAACCTAAAAAAATTACAAATATGACCTTCAAAAATTTTATTGGAATTGATATTTCCAAAGGCACGTTTGATTTTGCCCTACTCAAGGATGGAAATCTGTCAAATCCCATTTCGGGTGAAACATCGAACAACACTTCAGGACTCGTGAAATTGGAAGAGTTCCTGAAGAAACAAGGGTTAAATATGAACGAAACACTGTTCTGCATGGAACATACCGGAATTTACTGTCGGTTGTTATCGCAATATCTTGTGGAGAACAACTATCATGTTTGGCTGGAAATGCCCGTTCAGATCATCCGTTCTCAGGGTGTTCAGCGTGGCAAGAACGACCATATCGATGCGATCCGCATTGCTGAATATGCCTGTATGAAAAAGGAAAAAGCCGTTCTTTGGTCCCCGCCGCGAGAAGTGATTCTCCAAATCAACGATTTGTTGACCCTTCGCGACAGGCTGATCGAATCCCGTAAATCATTAAAACAACCAATTAAGGAGTTTATCGATGCAGGGTTTACAGACACGGCCAAACTTATCGAAAGCAGATGTTCGGGTACACTAAAAGCAATCGATAAAGAGATTGAGCAGATCGAAAAAGAACTTGATAAGTTGATCAACAAGGATTCCAACCTCAAGAGGCTTTATAAACTGGCAACCAGTGTACCTGGGATAGGAAGAATAACAGCACTAACGTTGTTGTATTTTACCAATGAGTTCAAACTCTTTGTAACTGCAAAACAACTGGCTTGTTATTGCGGGATTGCCCCATTTGCACATACTTCTGGAACTTCAGTAAGGGGAAAACCAAGAGTGAGTAATTTTGCCAATAAAAGATTGAAGAAACTACTTCACATGGTGGCCATGACAACAATCTCTTGTGATAAACAATTGTCCCATTATTATCAACGCAAAGTAAATGAAGGAAAAAACAAAATGTTGGTCATTAATGCTATCAGAAATAAAGTCCTTCACCGTCTGTGTGCCGTAATTAAAAGAGGAACTCCTTATCAAATAGAATATCAAACAACATAAAAATATTTCAAAGAACATTTGGTCAAACCATAGAAATCTCTGGCTGACTTCGGCGTGAGCTCAGTCGAACGCTCAGGGAGCGACGCATTGATGAGCATTCTCTACCGAAGTCGCTGCCTGAGCGCGAAGCAGTCGAAGGCAGAAGGCGAATGCAAGACGACTTTGAGCTACGGGCAATGTTGAAAACAAATAATTAATCGCATGAAATAGTCTCAACATAAAAGCTTTGTGAATCGTTGTCCAACTTTAATTGTTGAATATTAATATTTTCTCCTTGAATCAGTTTGTTGATGGAGGGAAGAAATGCATTATGAAAATCTAATCCTAAAATAATTGATTTCAACGATTTCCTTATATTACACATTCTTTCATTATTTAAAGATAAAAGCCTCCATTCCGCCTCAGAATTCCAATCTGGTCTTTTTGAAAAAAATATGAGTTGTCTTAACTCTTCGAGTGACATTTCCCCTTCTACACCAATTTCTGCTTTTGGTTTTTCGTAACGCACTTTATCAAAATAGAGAGTGTTGTCGTTTTCTTCAATAAAAGCAATTGGGCATATCTTTAAAGTAACACCTCTATATTTATCTCCATAATGTGCCCACATCGTTGGAAGATCAAAACCTTTTGTATCTTCAGTGTCTCCTGAAAAACAAGTTATTGTATTAATATTAATATCTCTTTTCCAAAAGATTTGTAACGCTTTATAAGCATTTTTAGCCTTAACATGAACAGAGGGTTTGATTTCCATTTTTTCACGAGGATCATTTGTGTTTTTTAGAGTGTTCATCTTCAATTGGAAGTTGCCAAGTATTAAAAATAATTTTTCGACACTTGTGTAATGATAAATTGAATCTGGATATTTATTCATAGGTCACTTTTTTGCAAAGTTAATTATATTGAAAAACATTCACTATCAAAATCTTATAACTATTACTGAATTTTAAATCCATCTAAAAAGCCGCTCCCTTTTCGGAAAGCGGCTTTTATATTTTGCGCCGTAGAGACGTTGCATGCAACGTCTCTACAACCAATATTGCATCTTTTCTCCTCCCCTTCGGGGAGGCCGGGAGGGGCTTCTATTCTTCGTGAGCAGCCAACAGCACCTCCAGAATTTTCTTTCCGGCAGCGGCAACGCTGGTGCCAGGACCGAATAGGACAACTATGCCGGCATTGTACAGGAATAGGTAATCGGGATTTATTAAAGAAATAATTGTATTTGATATTTTCATACCTATGATTTCAAATCGGATACATCATAGAACTAAGAATAGACCTCGAATTCAACCAACTATTAAAGTTGATCCATCAGCTTCCTAAAAAGGATATTGAACGGTTGTCTGTTGTCCTGCAATCAGAAGTTTCTGCGAACAAATCAATAAGTTCATTGCCTTGAAGCGCCAACATGGACTGACGCTGAGCTTCAGGATTATAATGATGCCAGAGCTCATCTGAATCAATCGAGGATTGCATGATTTTGCTGGATTCGTCCAGATTAATTTGGCTGATATTCTAATTGGTGCAACTGCTGTAACATATTCTATCCCAATTGCTACCTTAAACATTAAACATTTCGACCGGATAAAAGGATTGGAAATTTTCAAATAATACAAAAAATCACATACAAAAAAGCCGCCTCCCTTCCCAGGAAAGCGGCTTTTATATTTTACGCCGTAGAGACGTTGCATGCAACGTCTCTACAACCAATATTGCATTTTTTCTCCTCCCCTTCGGGGAGGTTGGGAGGGGCTACTATTCTTCGTGTGCAGCCAACAGCACCTCCAGAATTTTCTTTCCGGCAGCGGCAACGCTGGTACCCGGTCCGAAAATGGCAACCACACCGGCATCGTACAGAAATTGGTAATCCTGGGCAGGAATTACACCACCGGCAATCACCATGATGTCTTCTCGACCCAGCTTTTTCAATTCAGCGATAACAGCAGGAACCAGGGTTTTGTGGCCAGCTGCCAGGGATGAAATTCCCATCACATGCACATCGTTCTCAACGGCCTGTTTGGCGGCTTCTTCCGGAGTCTGGAACAGCGGTCCCATGTCCACGTCGAAACCTAAGTCGGCATAACCGGTTGCCACTACTTTGGCGCCGCGGTCGTGTCCGTCCTGACCCATTTTGGCGATCATGATACGTGGCTGACGGCCTTCGAGCTTTGCAAATTTAGCGGCCAGATCCTGAGCTTCCTTAAAGGTTGAATCGTTTTTACTTTCTGCTGAATACACGCCTGAAATAGTTCTGATAGTTGCTTTATAACGTCCCACATGTTTTTCGCATGCGTATGAAATTTCGCCCAGTGAAGCGCGTTTTTGAGCTGCTACGATGGCCAGTTCCAGCAGGTTTCCCTGGCCGGTTTCCACACATTGGCTGAGGACTTCCAACGCTGCCTGGCATTCGTCTTCGTTCCGTTCGGCACGCAATTTAGTCAATCGTTCGATCTGTGACAAGCGAACGGCCGTATTATCAATTTCGAGGATATCAATCGGATCTTCCTTTTCCAAACGATATTTGTTCACACCAACAATGGTTTGGGTATGACTGTCGATACGGCCCTGAGTACGGGCTGCAGCTTCTTCGATGCGCATTTTCGGGACGCCGGTTTCAACAGCTTTCGACATACCGCCGAGTTTCTCCACTTCCTCAATCAGCGCCCATGCTTTTTGAGCCAGTTCATTGGTCAAAGTTTCCACGTAATACGAACCTGCCCAAGGATCAACCGCGCGGCAAATCTCCGTTTCCTGCTGAATGTATAACTGAGTGTTACGGGCGATCCGGGCTGAAAAGTCAGTCGGCAAAGCGATGGCTTCGTCCAGTGCGTTGGTGTGAAGCGATTGGGTGTGGCCCAGCGCAGCAGCCATGGCCTCGATAGTCGTGCGGCCAATGTTGTTGTACGGATCCTGTTCAGTGAGCGACCAGCCTGAAGTTTGGCAGTGCGTGCGCAAAGCCATTGATTTCGGGTTCTTCGGATTGAACTGTTTCACCATTTTTGCCCAGATCATTCGTGCAGCACGCAACTTGGCAATTTCCATGAAGTGGTTCATCCCGATGGCCCAGAAGAACGATAAACGCGGGGCAAAAGCATCAATATCAATTCCGGCTTTGATCCCGGTACGAAGGTATTCCAGACCATCGGCCAGCGTGTATGCCATTTCGATGTCGGCCGTAGCGCCGGCTTCCTGCATGTGATATCCGGAGATAGAAATCGAGTTAAATTTTGGCATTTTCTGCGAAGTGAACCCGAAAATATCGGCAACTATCCGCATCGAAAATTCAGGTGGGTAGATGTAGGTATTACGCACCATAAATTCTTTCAGGATGTCATTCTGGATTGTTCCTGAAAGCTGTTCGAGCGTTGCGCCCTGTTCGAGTGCTGTTACAATGTAGAATGCCAGTACCGGAAGTACCGCGCCGTTCATGGTCATCGAAACCGACATTTTATCGAGTGGAATCTGGTCGAACAGGATTTTCATATCCAGGATGGAATCTATGGCTACACCGGCATTTCCAACGTCGCTAACCACGCGTGGGTGATCAGAATCGTATCCACGGTGAGTTGCTAAATCGAAAGCTACCGAAAGACCTTTCTGTCCGGCAGCAAGGTTCCGGCGATAAAATGCATTCGACTCTTCGGCCGTTGAGAAACCTGCATACTGACGCACGGTCCAGGGCTGCATGGCATACATTCCGGAATAAGGACCACGCAGAAATGGAGCCAGACCAGCAGCATAGTTCAGGTGTTCCATGCCTTCCAGGTCCTCTTTGGTGTAAACCGGTTTCACCGGAATCTGTTCCGGAGTAATCCAGTTCTTTTCAATCTGATTGGCTGCATTCCACTCGGCTGTATTGGGCTGTGGCGCAACTGTTTTGATGTTTATGTCTTTAAAATTTGGTCGCATAATTTGTAGATGATAGATTCTAGATGATAGATATTAGACAAGGCGGTTCTGAAAGGAGATCATCATTTTAATAATTTCGGAGATGCTTTCGAATTCAGGATTTAAATCACTTTCAGTTATGTAATCGAGATCATTAGTCAAAATCAATAAAGTGTCCAGTTCAAAAAGTGAACCTCTTGAAATATTCAGAAAATGATGGAAATCGCGATCAGTCCCACGACCAGCACCTTCAGCAATATTGGCAGGAATTGAAACAACCGCACGTCTGATTTGTGAAGTTAATCCATAAAGTTCTTCTTTTGGAAATTTCTTCGAGATTTCATAAACAACTTTAACAAGCGTTCTGGCTTTTTGCCAGATTTTCATTTCCTTATAATTATGCATAGCAAGGGTTTTAGTCTAATATCTGATGTCTAATATCTGATGTCTTAAAACAATTTACTTTGGTACGCTTTCAATTCTTCGAGTAAGTTACTTTTTACATTGATAAAGTTCGAAATGCCCTTTTCTTTCAGTTCGTCGGTACAGGCAGGAGCGCCGGCAACCACGAAGATGGCTTTTCCGGCAATGACATCGAATGCAGCAGGTGCAAGTTCAGCATATTCGTCGTCGGAGCTGCAAATAACCACGATTTGCGCGCCAGCTTCCTGAGCAGCTTTCCAACCTTCTTCAACAGTTTTGAAACCGTTGTTGTCGAGTACGTCGAAACCGGCGACCGCAAAGAAGTTGCAGGCAAACTGTGCACGGGCTTTGCGCATATTCAGATTTCCGATTGGCATCATGAAAGCCAGCGGACGTTTGTTGTTCCGGGCATAAACATCAGTCTTGTAACGAAGCGCTTCGAAAGCCTGAGCGCCACGGTATGGCTTCAGTGTTTCAATTTCGACTTTTCCCGAAGTTAAATCAGCGGGAGCAAAAACAGAAGTATTAACAGTGCCTTCGATTTTTTCGGTGAAATTCGGGAACTGGTTTACGCCCAACAGGTTTTCGCGACGCGTAGCTATATTCATATCGCGTTTTCCGGCCATTTTTTTAATTTCAGCCTGAATGAATCCTTCGCGCAAAGCAGCAAGGTATCCGCCTTTTTCCTGAACTTCGAGGAAAAGTTTCCAGGCCTGGTCTGCGATAGAAGCAGTCAGTTCCTCGAGGTAATAAGAACCGGCAGCAGGGTCGGCAATTTTCGAGAAATGCGATTCTTCTTTCAGCAGTAACTGCTGGTTGCGGGCGATGCGATCAGAAAACTCGTTGCTTTCTTCGTAGGCCGCATTGAAAGGAAGAACAGTGATTGAATCGGCGCCACCCAAAGAAGCGCTCATGGCTTCGGTTTGCGTACGGAGCGCATTCACATATGGATCGTAAACGGTTTTGTTCCAGCTTCCGGTTTCGGCATGAACGATCATTTTGCATGAACTATCGTCTTTGGGTTCGTAAGCTTTCACAATCTGAGCCCACAACAGGCGGCCAGCACGCAGTTTAGCGATTTCGAGAAAATAGTTGGCGCTGATCGAAAGGTTGAACTTCATTTTTTTAGCCACAGCATCAACTTCCAAACCGGTTGATGAGTTGGTTGATGAGCCTGTCGAATCAGTCGAATCATCTGTAAGAATAGTCAGGTATTCAGCACCCTGAGCCAGTGAATAAGCCAATTCCTGAACAATTGACGATCCGGCGTTGCCGAAGTTTTTTCCATTTACGACTAATGTTTTGAATTCAGAAAGTTCGGAAGTTGACTGAATCATTTTGATTGCTTTTTCAATCGCATGGTCCTGGCTTTTCCTGAATTTCCCGGTCAGGGCATACTTTCCAAACGGATCGTACTCAACAGAAGCGCGGATGTTTTTCGGGTCCCAACTGCCTTGTTTCACGAACTCAGCAAAAGCTTCAGCCACTTTGCGTGAACAACAATTGCCGGCAAAGTTCACTTCAACGGCATCCAATTGAATGTCTTTCAGCAAAACGGCCAAATCGGCATCTGTTAATTCGCCGGATTCTTTAAATTCGAAAGCCAACGAATCCACCCCTTTCATCAGATAAGTCAGAGCTTTTTTGTTGGCTTCATCAAGATCTATCACTGGAATGCTCTGTCGTACCAGCCATTCGTTGCTCTTCGTTTTGTTTCCTCTGACGAAAGGAAATTCACCGGGCAGGCTGTTCAGGTATTCCAGTTTCTCCAGATTTTCTTCTCTGTAAAAAGGCTGAACGGCGATGCCTTCATTTGTTTTCCATACCAACTTCCGGTTGAAGTCGGCACCTTTCAGGTCAGCAGTAATTTTATCCATCCACTGCCGGGTGCTGACAGGAGGAAATTCTTCAAATAGCTTGATATATTTTTCTGCCATAAAATGATTTGTTTTGAAAATCAGTACGAAAATAGTGCTTTTAGTCCATGGCAGAACTTTTTCAGGAGAGATATTGGTGATTCGTAAAGTAACTTTAACCCAAAACTATCTGGAAACAACCAGATCAAAGGAAGTTGAAAAGGCAATTGGCTGGGTAACCTGAGTGGAAATATCCAGAAGTTTGTAGTTTACGGTGTAGGTTCCTTCAGGTAATTTTCCGATCGGGATTGTATCGTTACGCTGAACACATGGCCATTTCATCATGCTGTTGAACTGTTTCTCAATGTCAATGATTTTACCAGTGCGTTTATTTTTGGAAAGTGTATTATATGCGCAGTCGTCATAGATCACCAACTTGATTTCATCTTTGCTGGAAGGACTTTCAGGAAATATTTTCATAAGGCTTTCGATCTGATTAATTGACAGATCATCTTTCACCTCTTTCTTGCAGGCAATTGAAAATAAAAGGAAAATGACATAAGCACAAACAGTAAGTTTCATAAATTCCTGAATTAAAGACTTGATACAGACTGATTATTTGCTCAAAAGGTTGCGTGAACGGCGAGAAAAATAGATGAAAAGTAAAACTCAGTTATTAGCCAAATGGTGCACGCTTTTTGGTTTTTCTGCCTGGTTTTCTACCTCCCTGAAAACACGCAGCAGATTTCCGCCCCATATTTTTCGGATTTCCTTCTCGCTATATCCTCTCCTAACCAATTCCAAAGTGATATTCGGAAACTGGCTGACATCGGCACAATCGCGCAGGCCGCCACCTCCGTCGAAATCACTACCAATTCCAACATAGTCAATCCCGGCCAGATTTTTTACATGATCAATGTGATCAACCAATTCTTTCACACCTGGCATGTTCTTCAAATCTTTTGCTTTCAATCCGTCCCATTCCTGAAATAAGGCTTCTTTCTCTTTGTCGTTCAACTTGTCGGAATTGGCCCGGTAAAATTTTCGTAAACGTTTAACTTCAGTATATTGAAAAGTTGTAGTATCGGGTTCTTTGAGGTAAGCATCGAGGAGGCATATTTGGATCACGCCACCCTTTTCAGCAAGCTTTTGAATCATTTCATCAGTTAGGTTCCGGTCGTTTTTGGCTATGGCACGAACTGAGCTGTGCGAGGCAATTATTGGTGTTTTACTCAATTCAACGGCATCGAAAAACGATTTGTCGGAGGCATGCGAAACGTCAATCATTATCCCCAAACGGTTCATTTCGGCGATCACCTGTTTCCCGAATTCGCTCACTCCGTTGTGTTCGGCAGGTTTGCCATCGCTCGAGGAGTCGCAGATGTCGTTGTGATACGAATGGCAAAGCGTGATGTAGCGAACGCCTCTTTTATAGAATTCTTCGACCCGCGATATATCTTTGGCCAAAGGAAACCCGTTTTCCATGCCAATGTAAATGGCCCTCTTTCCGGTCTTTTCAATTCTGGCAAGGTCGTCCGCTTTCAGCGCCAGGGTAGCCAGATCGCTGTCTTTGTTCAGCATGGCATGAATAGAATCGAGCATCTGGTTAGCCAGCTTACAGGTTTTGTTGTAATTTTCATCGTTGCGTGGTTTTTGCCCGGTATAAACGGCAAAGAACATAGCATCCAACCCTCCGGATTTCATACGTGGCAAATCTACCCTGCTTTTGGACGCTTTGTGCTCGTCGCGAACCGAAAATCCGGGCTTGATCATGAGCATCGGAGTGTCGCAATGTGTATCAACAGTTAAACATTTTTGGTGGATGCGATGTGCTTTTTTTAGGGGCTTTTTTGAATCACCAGTGTTTGTGAAACTCATTAAAACTGATGCAATCAGGCAGATGGTCAGCGCTTTTTTAATCATCGGGTTGATCGGTTTATGATTTTAAAGTTTTCAAATGTAACGAAAAACAGGAAAAAAATGGGAACAAACCTTGCCCATCGAAAAAAACAGGCCATTCATCGAAATAAATTTCTGCTTGGTTTTATTCTACCGATATTCGATTCAAAATAAAAAATCAGGATTATGAAATTCCGAAAACTACTCATTGTTACAGTAATCATCCTGTTCATCTCAGGATGTTCCGATTTTATCATGATTTGCTCGCTGAATCCATTCTACTTGGAAAAAGATGTCACACTTGCTCCTGAAATTGAGGGAAACTGGTCTGTTCACCCGATTCAGTCTAAAAAAGACTCAACCGAAAAAAACAGCAGCCACTGGGAAATGTCCGACACAACTTCTGTTTGGCAAATCAGGCAATTCATATCTGAAGAAAAGCTAAAAAATAAACAGGGTACAGATTCTGTTGTATTCAAACCTCAGAATTTTTATGTGGTGAAACTAACAGGAAACAATCCTGATTCTGCACAATACCAATTTAGGCTGGTTCTTTTCAGGGTAAAAGACTTTTTGTATGCCGATTTCAGTCCCCGCGAAACCGCGGCGATTCAAAACAGCAGGATGGCTAAAGAGAATTACTTTACCGTTCATACACTGGCACGAATTACAGTTCGAAATAAACAGCTTATCGTGTCATGGCTTGGCAACGAATACATGAAAAGCATGATCGAGGAGAAACGGGTAAGGATTAAGTACCGTTGGGTTGAAGATGCCAAACGGCTTTTACTGACGGCCTCCTCCAAAGAATTGACGGATATGATTGAACGGTATGCCGACCAAAAACGATTTATTGACTGGGACGACCAGCTTGCGATGTTGAAACTAAACCGAATAAATGAATAAGCTATGAAAATCATTTACTTTAAAAAACAGTTGATAACCATTTTGCACCTGCTCTTCTGGTTTGTTTCGTTCAATTTCTGGAATGTTGTATTCAATCCCGGCGTTGAGTCAACTTTTGCTGTTCAGGGCTTTGGTGTGGAATGGGATTTTATTCTGCTTCTCAATTTTCTTTTCCTGCTATACTGCACACTGCCGTTGATCTGGTTGGTTAAAAAGGCCCGGCTATGGATAAAAATACCAGTCAGCATTTTGTTTCTGATCCCAATCGGTTATGTGATCCTGCAATTGGTAAAACCTGACGGCAATAAAGACGATGTTGCAGGTTTTTTGGAATATTTTGTGAAAAATTTCCTTTATGTGGTCGTCTTTCATGCTACCATAGTAACTGCTGTTTATTTTAACCTGAACGTTTTCATTACCCGGTTCCTGAGCCGAAGCAGGTTTGGAGTGTATCTGCTTTATGCCTGCGGATTATGCTTGCTGACGGCTTTGATGAATTTTACTTTGTTCGACTTATTCATTGATAAAATCTTCCCCAGCCTCTATTATATTTCCTATTTCCGGATTTGGGAGCTTATCCTGATCGTAGCAGCATACCTTATTTTTACCGGCATTTTATTCCTGATTTGGCAGTACGCCCAAATGCTCATTGAAAAGCGCGATGCTGCCCGTAACGAGCTCTCGGCCCTGAAAGCGCAAATCAATCCGCATTTCCTGTTCAACAACCTGAATACCATTTATTCGATGGCTTCGAAAAACGACAAACGTACCGCAGATATAGTTTTGCAGCTTTCCGATTTTCTGAGGTACGTGCTGTACGATACATCCTGCGAAACCATACCGCTCGAAAAAGAAATTGAAACAATCAGAACCTACGTCGGTTTGCAGAAAGAACGCGTGAATCCTGAAATTACACAGATACTCTTGACTACTGAAGGAAATTTTCCAGGAGTTTCCATAGCACCGCTGCTATTACTTCCACTGGCCGAAAACTGTTTCAAGCACGGAGTTGGGAAGAATTCAGGGACAATTCTGATCAGCATAAATTTTAACGGGAAACAACTTATTTTCAGAACAGAAAACAACATTGCACTGCGCGAAAAAACGGATGCTGAAGAGAATGGAGGCATCGGAATCAAAAATGTTGAAAAACGATTACATTTGATCTATCCTGACCGTCATTCATTAGAGTACACTGAAGAAAACGGAGTTTTCAGGCTTGAAATGAAAATTGAATTGGAGTAAAGAAAAAAAAATTGTTTCGGGTTACGAGTTTCGGGTTACTGCAACTCACAACCCGCAACCCGCGACTATAAAATATGAACTGCATCATTATTGAAGACGAACCTGCTGCTCAGTCCATTCTGGAACACAACCTTTCCAGATGTCCGGATTTACGCTTTTGTGGCGCTTTTGCTGATGCTTTTTCGGCGCAGGCATTTATGCAAAACCAAGCGATTGACCTGATTTTTCTCGATATCAATCTACCCGAAATGTCGGGGGTAAGTTTTTTGCGGACATTGGTTACTCCTCCATTAGTAATTTTCACCACAGCATATCCTCAATATGCCGTTGATGGTTTCGATTTGGAAGCTATTGATTTTTTACTGAAACCTTTTTCGTTCGAACGGTTCTGCAAAGCGGTGAACAAAGCCCGCCAAAAATTCAACAGCAGGATACAACCAGCATTGCCCGCAAAACTTAGTGTTAAATCGGGCAAACGAATTTACCAACTTGTGGTTGAGGATATCCGGTTTATTGAAGCCTGCGGTGATTATGTGACTTTATTTTGCGTGGATAAAAAGCTGGTTGTACACGGAACAATGAAAAGTTGGGAAGAAAAGCTGAAAGGTTCTTCGTTCCTGAAAGTCCATCGGACAACCATCGTTAATCTTTCAAAAATTGATCACATCGAAGGAAATCAAATCCAGATTGGCGAACACAAACTTCCTGTCTCCGAACAGTTTAAAGAAGAACTTCTGGAGCGGATGGGCGGAAAGCAGGAAAATTGAAATCCCACTTTCGGAAAAATAAGGGTCTGTAAGAATTTTTCATATCCTACAAAGCCTCTTCTTTCAAGTCTATACCTGATCTACAACACGGAACCCGGAACCCGAATCCCGAAACTATTTCACCAGTTTGGCATCTTCCATTATCAGTTCATAAAAATAGCCGTAGCCAAAATCTTTTTTCAAACCGATGGTTCCTTCAAAAGTAACCACATCATCCATCGTAACTTTATCAAGAGTAGTAATGGTCAGGTCAAAGTTTTCGCCATCATTGGTACCATCCTGAATATGTATCCAGTTTTTGCCCATTACTTCATCATTGATTTTAACTACCTGCCCTTTCATCCTGATCGTTTTGCCGGCAAAATCGTTTCTGTCGGCATACAATTTGGCAATCGAAAGTCCATTATCTGCCGGAGCTACCGAAATACCTTCCTTCTTGGCCAAAGCTGGTTTTACAGGTTTCATTGCCTGCTGCATTTCGGCTTTTGGTGCGATTGGTTGGTTGCTGATACCCTGAACAAAATAAATTGTTTCGAATGATCTGTTTAGCTCTTTACTTTGGAAATTTTTCATTTCCAAGGCTTCTTCATAATAATAGGTTTCTCCTATTGCGGCTTCCTGACGGTTAACTGCAATCCAGTTTTCAGCGCCGTTTTCGGTCACCCTCAAATACGTGTACCCTGAAGTTTGAATAACTTCTTCTACTTTCACCTGGTGCATGGCCGGATTGGCTAAATTTTGCGCCGTTGGTACTTTATTCTTTTTTACACAACCCGAAAACCCGACAAGAAGGGCAAGAATAACAAATAATGATCTCATAATTTATACATTTTAATAATTTCTGATTCTACTTTTATTTGTTGAAAGCGCTGAACACAAAAACTTTAGCTTTCAAACAAATTTCAAAACAATTAGTTGTAATTTTAATTGATTTTTCAATCCCTACAGCGGGAATGACATAAATTAATCAAAAACTTTAAAAAAGACAAAATGGAACCTAAATCCGAAAAATCGAAGTTGGAAAAAGACAACAAAACCAGTCGTCGCGAATTTTTATTGAAAACAACCGCACTTGCCGGAGGATCAGTTCTTTTATGTTCTTTCCCTGCGCAATTATTTGCTGAAATCATCAAAGCGGATGACCCCAGGCTGGTTACAGAAACCATCAGTTACGCCGGAGCCAGTGGCCCAATGATTGCCTATTTTGCACGTCCGAAAGGGAAAAAGAAACTTCCGGCTGTGATCGTAATTCACGAAAACCGGGGACTTCAGCCACACATCAAAGACGTTACACGCCGAATGGCCCTCGAAGGTTTTATTGCCCTTGCCCCCGATGCTTTATCTCCACAAGGCGGAACTCCTGAAAAACCGGAAGATGCCGGCCCGATGTTTCAGAAATTAGACTACGAAGCCACCAAGAAAGATTTCTCGGCGGCTGTTGCGTATCTGAAAACCAATCCTCAAACGACCGGAAAAGTGGGTTGTACAGGTTTTTGCTGGGGCGGAGCCATGACAAACAATGTTGCTGTTATCACTCCTGATTTGGATGCAGCAGTTCCATATTATGGCGGACAACCCAAAGCCGAAGATGTGCCAAAGATTAAAGCGCCGATGCTTTTGCATTACGCCGGAAATGACGAACGGATCAATGCTGGAATTCCTGCATTTGAGGCAGCCTTGAAAGAAGCGAAAATAGAGTATCAGCTTTATATGTACGAAGGGGCAGCACATGCTTTCAACAACGATTCAAATCCGGAACGCTACAACAAGGAAGCCGCCGATCTGGCATGGGGAAGGACCATTGAATTCTTTAAGGAAAAGTTGAAATAAAAAGTGTTCCGTCGCAGTGGTCAGTTGGCAGTTTTCGGAACTGAACACTGGTTACTGCGACTGATTACTTCCCCAAGCTTCAGCAACCTCCTCAACAAATGGCTTGCAGTGGTTGAAAAACAGCTTGTACCCTTCACACAAATAGTTCAGGCCAGGTTCGCCTTCAGGAGTTTCAATGAACCGGTCTTTGGGGCAGGCTCCGTTGCACATGCTCCTGACGTCACATTTCAGGCAATATTCAGGAAGCAAATCGAGCTTGGCTTGCCCGAATGCTTTTTGCCCCATACTTTCGAGCAGTTCGGCCAGCGAATTACCCCGGATATTTCCTACCCAATGTGCTGAATCAACAAAGTGATCGCACGAATAAAAATCGCCGTTGTGCTCAACTACCGGCACACGCCCGCAAACTGATTTAAAAATACAAAGTGCATGATCGGGCCCAAAAGCTGTGAGAAGTGCTTCTTCAAAAATCTGAATTTTAACAGTTCCAATATCTGATATTTTCCATTCATCAAAAATCGCACACAGAAATTCGCCAAACGATTTCGCCGGAACAGAACGGTCAGAAACCTGATTGCTTTCAGGCGAAAGGCGCTCAACCACGGGAATAAAAGTCAGGAATTCAACTTTTGAACTTTTGAAAAAGCGGTAAACTTCCAAAGGAAACCGGACATTTCCGGAATGAACAACACAAAGTATTTCGCAGGGAATCTGGTACGTTTTCAGAAGTTGGAATGCCCTCAAAACCTCATCGAAGCTTGATTTGCCATCCTTTCTGAACCGGTTGGATGAATGAAATTTCTCCGGTCCGTCGAGACTGATTCCGACCATAAAATTTTCCATTTTCAGGAAACGGCACCATTCCTCATTCAGCAAAGTCCCGTTGGTTTGGATGCCATTGAGTACTTCCCGATTGGCCGGAAGGTGCTTTTTCTGAAGTTCCGCAATACGCCGGAAATAATCCAGACCTGCCATTGTTGGCTCTCCTCCGTGCCAGGAAAAGAAAACCGTTTGGGCAGACGACGCCTGAATGTGCTGAAGGATGTAAATTTCCAGCAAGTCATCAGACATTCGAAAACTCTTTTCATCAGGATAAAGCGCTCCCTTTTGGAGGTAATAACAATAGGAACAGGCCAGGTTGCATGCTGCCCCGACCGGTTTTACGAAAACCTGAAAATCTTCGGAAGTTTTTGTCACGCTAATATTTTAATAAAGTTTGTTCCCAGATTCGCTGGCACTGATTAGTTTCGAGAGCCTTACCAACCGGGTTGATTCCTGTTTAGCGCTCATCACCCAATAAATGATAGTTTTCTGGTACGAAAGAGGCTGCGAAGAGAAAAAAGTCCACGAGTCAGGATTTTTCCTGAACAGGATTTCCATTTTAGGATCAAATTTCTCTGGTCTATTTTCGTAGCTGTAAATGGCCGACCGATCTTCTCTGCGTTTTTCGAAAGCCGCCAAACCCGCAGGTGTCATTTTTCCTGACTGTATCAACTCTTCCACTTTTTTAATGTTTACCGCGCTCCAGTTGCTTTTCGGATTTCGTGGGGTGAACCTGATGCAGTAACTTTCATGGTCGATGGTTCTTCTAATTCCGTCAATCCAACCAAAACAGAGGGCTTCGTCAACCGATTCTGACCACGACAAGGTCGGCTTTTTCGTGGCAACCTTGTAAAAACCAACCAACAATTCGGTTTCGGTCTGACTGTTTTCCTCCAGCCATTTCCTGAAATCGGATGGACTGGCAAAAAATAGCGGAGATTTTACAGCATATAACGTCATCGGCATTCGATCTGCTTAAAATTTCAATCTTCTTCCAATCCGATGCCGAAGTCTGGATTGTACAGGAAGAATGAACTGACTTACAATCATAAGGACAACTCCAAGAATGATAATCGGCACCAGGATAAAAATCAGGGAATCAGATTTGTCAAGGTTAAAAAACAAGTACATTAGTGATGATACAATGAGTATAGCTCCTAATATAAGCAGGGAATTCCCGATGATTGAAGATGTCATGTCCTGCCTGGGATGTTGGATGGTCTGTTTTTTTAAGAATCCTTTTTGATGCATTGGTCACGGTTTTTTGGTGAATTAAAATATTTGAATCACGGGTTAAGACAATTTACAACTCTTTTATCCTGATATTCCTGAATTTCAGTTCCGAGCCGTGTCCGAGAAATCCGATGTAGCCTTTGTGTCGTAGCAATCCGGGGTGATCCTTATGGTCGGCAGTTCCTTTTTTGCTGGCTTCTTTCATGTTTCCTTCCAGAATGACAGTTCCGTTCAGCGTAATTTTAATGTTATCGCCTTTCACCATTACTTCCTGGTAATTCCATTCTCCCACCGGTTTCAGGAAACCCTTTTTGGCGGGAATGATTCCGTAAACCGAGCCGTGGTACTGATAAGGCTGCAAATCTTTGTAAATATCTGCGGTATTATCCAATATTTGGAGTTCTTTACCAACATAAGCCGCATCGCCTTCAAGCGGTGCATGAATCCCGAGACCATTGTTGGCGCCTGGAGTCAACTGAAATTCGAAGCGGAAAATGAAGTCAGAATATTCTTTTTCGGTGAACAGGTTGCCATGCGCGCCTTCTTTGGGATTAACGACCAGTAAACCGTCCTGAACAAGGTAATCAACCTTGTTACCAATCCAGTTATCCAGGTTTTTCCCATTGAACAGCAATTTAAAGTCCTCTTTTTCTTCTTCAGGATTAAGGTAAGCCTGATCTGGATTTAATTCCTTCACATACAGATTGCGGAAAGCCAGGTCGGTTCCATGAGCCTGCAATTCAATAGCTTCGCGGGCGAAAATCGGGATTGAACGGTCCCAGTAGTTTTCCAGCACCACATTGTCAACCACCAAAACTCCATTCAGGAAAACTGTTACGCGTTCACCCTCCATTTTAATGCGGAATGTATTCCAGTCGCCAATGGCATTATCGGCTAAAACAAGCGGATTTTTAGGATTCTTCTGGTTGTTGTACAACCCTCCGGAGCCAACCTGGGCGCCAACATCAACGCGCGAAGTGTCCCAAATCTGAACTTGGGGTGAACCGCGAAGGTAAATACCACTGTCGCCATGTTTGCTTATTTTCCAATCTACCAGCATCTCGAAATCGCCATACATTTTTTGGGTACACAGGTTATCGCCTTCGCCGTTAAACACGATACAACCATTCTTCACCGCCCAGTTGGTAAGCATTTTCACATTGGCTTCGGTTTGTGCCTTGGCCAGTTCTTCCTTGGTCATCTTTGCCCTGAGAACCGGATTTTTCACCAACCCATGCCAGCCACTCAAATCTTTTCCATTAAAAATGCTCATATAACCCTTTTCCTTAGGCATTTTTTCGAGGTACTGCCGCACATCAATTACGTCGTACTGACTATCCGGACCGTCCATTTTGGAAATGACCTTACCTAAAACCTGCGAAACAAACTCGCCTGTCAGTCCATTTTTCTTTCCTGAAGACGGCAGTGCCAGGTATTTTGCAGTTTCGGCAGCAGTGGCTCCAAGTTCAGGATCATCAAGATATGACGAAACGAATACCAGCGACAAAAATGTTTTCACATTTCCGGCAGCCTGGATCACTGCTCTTTTTTCCAGATTACCGGCACATTCGGGCATCAGTTTTTCAATCATCAAAAGTTTTTGATCATCAGGAAGATCAGATTCCAGCGTAATCCGGAGATAGGATTTCAAAGCATTGGCGCGGAATTGCTTCATGTCGGCATTGGTTAAAACCTGAAATAAATGGGGTGCAGCCGTTGCATCTTTCCAGTTCGAAAGGGAAACAAAGGCAGCTTCGCGTTCCCACTGATTTCCGTTCTTCAGCAAGTCAACCACTGTTTTTAAGGCTTTCGGGTCGTTGAGAGAAGACAAAACCGGAATCAGTTTTTCGGTTATCCCACCGTTTTTTCCTTTTGTTGAAACTTCCTTTAATTCGGCGGTGCTTGAATTTCGGACTATTCTTTTTTCCTTTTCTTTTTGAATCTCGTTCAATACCAGATTTGCATCAGGTTTTATTGGTCCCGAATAAATGGCAACTAATGCTTTTTGAACATTATCAGCAATTTCAGAAATAACATTCTCCTTCAATAATGCAATAATTTCGGGCGCCTTTTCTGGTCCCGAAACAGTTGCCAATGCGGCCGAAGCAGCAAGCCTGATAGCCGAATTTTCAGATTTGCAATACTTCATCATTTTTGCAAACGATTCGGTGGCACGGCGTGCACCCAATACATTAATCAAAACTACTTTTCCGGCATCATTCATTCCATCCAGTTGGGCAATAAGCAAATCACATTCTTTCACCGAAGTGGTGATTTTCAGCGCCTGTTCAATTTCTGAAGTTTCATTAGCGCTTTTAACTTTTTTCAACTGTTCGAGTAATACCGGAACTGCTTTGGTTTTTTGGTTCAGAGCCAACGAACGGATAGCTTCCAAACGAACAACCTCTTCTTTCGAAGTTAAAGCAGGTAGAATAGCTTTTTGAAGCACTTCCGGTTCAGACTGTTTAGCCAGAAAATGTATGATTTCTGCTTTTGTTTCGGTAGGTACTTTTTTCATGATTGCAATCCAGGCACCAACATTTCCACTGTTCAACCTAGCCGAAGCATTAATCAGCACAGCATTCCGGTAAACTTTATCAGGATTTTTAATTTCTTTCAGGAAGAGGTCGTTGGTTCCAAATCCCGGAACAGCCAAAACTTCAGACCGATAAATCAACTGATTTCCTTTGATACAGTTTTTCATTACATCCGAGCATAGTTGATTGCTTAGGCTGGTTTCGCCCTGTTCTGCCAGGCGTTTGGCAAAGTGCAGGTATGAAACCATTATTTCAGCAGCATCGGGCTGATAACCTGCAGCTTTTGCGGCAACCTCAAAAGTGGCCACCGAAGTTTTTCCTCCGATGTTGGCCAGAGCAGCAAACGCATGTTGCAATAATTCGCCATTAGCTGATTTGGTTAGTTCGGCCAGGTAATTTTCGGCGGGCTGGTATTTCAGTTTACCAAGTGTTTTAACCATTGCCAGTTGTTGCAAGCCTTTTTTATCCTGCATCATTTTCAGGATAACTGCGCCTGCCTCTCTCGTACCAATACTTTCGAAAGTTGCCAATGCAGGTGCATACAGTTCGGTTGAATTCAGATATTTCCCAAGCGCCACAACCGATTCAGAACTTCCGCAATACTGAAGGCGGCGGATAAAAAATGCTTTAACTTCTTTGTCTGAAGCTTTTTCGATGGCGGTCAGAAAGGAGCTTTCAACCAGTTTTCGGTCAGCTTCATGGTTTTTTGAGCCGGTAAATTGAGCCAGACTTTCCAGCGCCATCCGCGCCTGCGTGTCGTCGCCGGTTCCGGGGGGAACAATCATGTCGCAGAATTTAGCAATCCCGGGAGCGCCTGTTTCGAGCATCTGCAACATCAGTTTAACGGTATGCTCTCCGTTTTGAGCCGGGAATTGTGCCAGCGCATCGGCCACTTTGGTCTGTAACAAACGGTTATCCTGGGTAAAAGCAGGACCCATCAGGAAAAGTGCCAGTAAAACAGTCAATATATTTTTGGTAATATTCTTCATAAAATCTTGTTTTTAGTAATTATTTAACCGCGATTAAAAATCAGGCACCCCACTTGGAACTTGGAATATGGAACTAGATTTTCCATTCACCGCGCATTGGCTGATCCATCAGTTTGTTGGCTTCATCGTCGTTGATGAATGTTTGAGATTCAGGATCAAATTCAAGTATGCGACCCAATCTTAATGCAATAACTCCCATGTTGACAATGGTTGCTGAACGGTAGCCATTCATTTCATTCAGGGCAAATTTTTGTCGCGTTTTGACCGATTCATTGAATATTCCGATTTGCGGTTCAGGGTCGGGCAGTGTGTCGATGAGTGACTTCAGGTTTGGAATATCTGACTTGAATCCTCTGAATACTTTACCGTGCGGACCTTCGATATAGGCAGCATTCTGATCTTTATTCTCTCCGTCGAGAATAATCTGGCAGCCATCGGCATACGTGTAGGTTATTTTCCGCCAGGTTCCGATTGCATCGTAATCCTGTTGTGGTGCGTCAACTTCAACTTTTACAGGGCTGGTATCGTCTTTCCCTAAAAAATACTGAACCGGGTCGATGTAATGCTGACCCATGTCGCCCAATCCGCCGCCATCGTAATCCCAGTATCCGCGGAAGGTTTGGTGAACACGATGCGGATGGTATGGTTTTTCGGGAGCAGGACCGAGCCACATATTATAGTCGAGAACTTCGGGTACTACCTGTGGTGTCAGGTTTGGTTTTCCTACCCAGTAAAATTTCCAGTCGAAACCGGTAATTCCGCTGATCGTCACTTTTAAAGGCCATCCCAGCACTCCACTGTCAACCAATTTTTTCAATGGTTTTACCGGAGTTCCCAGTCCGTAAAAATTGTCTTTAAACCGGAACCAGGTGTTCAGACGGAACATTTTTCCAGTGGCATGGATCGCCTCAACCACCCGTTTCCCTTCGCCGATGGTTCGGGTCATGGGTTTTTCGCACCACACATCCTTTCCTGCCTGTGCTGCCATTACCGACATAATTCCGTGCCAGTGCGGCGGGGTGGCAATGTGTACAATGTCAATTTCGGGTCGAAGAAGTAGTTCCCGAAAATCGGAATAGCCCTTTACCTCCGGACCCACTTTCTTCAGGGTTGAGTTTAAATGATCTTTATCAACATCGCAAATAGCAAGTAGTTTCGTGCCTTCGTAAACGATGTGCCCCTGGCCCATTCCACCTACTCCGATGATGGCTTTGGTTAACTGATCACTCGGGGATAGAAATCCGTTTCCGCCCAGGACATACCGTGGAATAATTGTAATTCCGGCGGCAGCAACCAGCGATTTCTTTAGAAAATCGCGGCGATTATTCATTTTTTCTGTCATATACTTCGATTTATTCATGTTCGATTTGAAAAGTTGAATTTACAGCAAAGAAATGATCCGGCGTTCAAAATGAGGGATAATATTTTGGAGTAATGTTCACCTGACGAGGCATGTTATTTACCATGAAAAATCTATAAATTAGACCCTTTAAGGAGTAATCCGGGAAAGTACAGGTAATCCGGAACTTTCCTGCCTGAAACTAAATTGTTGTTTCAGACAACTAACCCTAATAACCTAACCCAACTATGAAAAACCTTATTCGAATAGCCATGTTCTGTTCATTTTTTCTCACTTATCCTTACAGTGTCTATCCTCAGGAAGAAAACAAAACCAACGCACCAAAGTTTTTCCTCGATTGCCACGAATGTGATTTTACATTTGTCAGGCAAAAATTACCTTTTATTTCTTTCGTTCGTGACCCTAAACTGGCCGATGTACATCTTTTGGTTTCTGATTCGAAAACAGGCAGTGGTGGGAAGAAGTACTTCCTGAATTTTATTGGGTTGAGGGCATTTGAAGGTCAGGACCATCAATATGAATTCATTGCCAATCAATCGGATACTGAAGATGATATCCGAAATGGATTGTTGAAATATTTTAAAATCGGCATTCTTCATTATTACTCAAAAACATCATTCCTGAACGATCTTGAAATTGATCTAAAAGAAAAATCAGGAAAACCAAAAAATCAATTATTGGACGATCCCTGGAAATTATGGGTATTTCAAATCAGGTCGGGTGGCGAATTTCAGAAAGAAGAAAGCCAGAATGAATATTCGCTCCAAACTGAAATCAGGACCGATAAAATTACCGATGCATGGAAAACCCGGATTGAAGCAAGTTACGGGATCAGGCGTGAAAACTACTTTGATGATGGGGAGAGCTTTACCAACAAACAGGACGAGAAACAAATTCAGGCCAATTTTATAAAAAGTTTAAGCTCAAAATGGTCGTACGGAATATTTGCAGAATACTCGGCCAATTCCTATCTGAACATTTCAAATTCATTTAGCCTTGATGGCGCTGTGGAATACAACTTCTTCCCCTGGGCCGAAAGTAACCGGCGGGTTTTTTCATTGGCTTATGCTGCTGGACTTAAGACCTACGACTACAAAGATGAAACTATCTACGGCAAGATGAGCGAAAGGCTGCCTTTCGAAGCCCTGAGAATAAAACTGGAACTCGTGCAACCCTGGGGAACCATTGAAACCAGTTTGGAAGGACGTCATTTTATGAATGATTTTTCGAAAAACCGCTTGACTCTTGAATCCGATTTTTCAGTCCGTCTGACTAAACAACTTTCGGTTTACAGCGAAATACAATCTGAAATAATTCACGATCAGTTGTACCTGCCCAAAGGTGATTCGTCGGTTGAAGATTTATTGCTCAAAAGGCGCAAACTGGCAACCACCTACGAAATCAGGTGTGAGTTCGGTATCCGTTTTACATTTGGCTCAGCCTTTAATAACATCGTTAACGAAAGGTTTTGATTTTGGATCAAAGTCAGTTTTCAGCCATTGTTTTCAGCATTCAATAAAACTGGTTCTGATATCTCATTACTTTTTTGAAAAACACAAAAATAGCAGTTCAAAGGAGATTATTGGCTGCTGTTTTTATTTGAATAAAGGGGGTCATAGATTCGAAGTTAAGAATTACTGATTTGCAAATCAGCTCCAAGCGGCGTTCGCATTAGAAACTAATCTCCCCAATTAAAATTGTAGCTAATACTATTAGTACCCAAAATAATCAGGGTAGCAACTAAACCTCCAATTAGCATGAATGTCTTTATTCCATCAAATTTTGAATATTTAATTTTTTGAATATTTGATTTAGGAACATTGATAGATTGATGGATTTTTTGGTAGGGGTTATAATAAAAGTTAAGGTCGGTAAATACATGCAAAATATTTGCATTTTTTCCAGAATACTCCTCTAAGTTTCCTACCAATGCATCATCAGTGAATTTAAAATCGAGAAGTTGATAACGAGAATTGGGTGTATGTAATACAAGCGAAGTTTTTTTTGTGTGATGTATTGAAACTTCGCTCATGGACAAAGTCCTTTTTGTTGTACATCCAGATTGCATAATTAGGATGCAGTATGCCAGCCAAACTGAAACTAACTTTTTCATATGGATAAATTTTAAAACACAATTAAATTACAGACTAAAAAATCTCTAATAAATACTGAATTGAAGTTTATTCAGCTAAAGAGATAAATCTATGCAGGCAATTAAATCTATATAAATATACAAAATAATATGGTTTAAATATTTAATTTCAGCCAAAAGTTAAAGGGAATATTGCATCCGGAAATTATTTTCCCAATATATAAAACTTCCTAACACAAAAACTTTGATTTTGGGAAACAATCTCTTTTTTGTTGGGAATGGTGTATATTTGTTTAAAATTGAAAGCTATGACATCATTAGAATTCATGCCAGAGGAATCTTTATTTGAGGTAATAACAGAAGAACTTGAATCTATTAACCGAGGATTGAAAGATTTTGAAGAAGGGAAAATTCATTCTCACGAATCTGCCCGGAAGATTTATGAAAAATACTTGTCAAATCTGGAAAGTACATAACTGCATTGGTATCGTGTACTGTTTATGCAGCAACTAAAGTCTTTTCCATCCCTGAAAAGTCCAATAACAAACCAAAACGAACAATTTATCTGATTGAAATTCTTTATATTTGCTTAAAATTGAAACCATGAGAGCAATAGAATTTAAATCAAAACTTAGCAAAAACCGGATTTTGATTCCAAAGAAGATACAATCTGAACTTCAGGATACTGACGAGAAAAATGTTCAGGTGATCTTACTTTTTAATGATTCTGAGATAAATGGAGACCTCGATCTAAAGCAAATAGCCACTGAACAATTCTTTAATGGATATGCCGATTCCGATTCAATTTACGATAAATACTAAATATCAATACTCCGTTAGATTTTAAGCGGCAATAGTGCCGTAATATATAAGTTCTTTGACAATATCTTGATTTTTTAACTTGTTTGGGTTAATAGCGAACACGTCAATAAATCGTTCGAGCAATAACATG